>Ga0209427_10000555_pt1 | contig 40192 bp, 28 predicted proteins | sample DeeMarSWOR136_30_FD_187465 | JGI IMG/M metagenome (GOLD analysis project Ga0209427, IMG submission 187465) | Marine sediment microbial communities from White Oak River estuary, North Carolina - WOR-1-36_30 (SPAdes) (version 2) | ecosystem: Environmental > Aquatic > Marine > Intertidal zone >...
CAGGCGGACGCTCCTCCAACCTAATTCCGCAAAGCGCTGCCTTTTGCCTTGCGCCTCATGCCTCAAGGGGGACCCAGGTCCCGGTCCTTAAGCTGCACCAAAGGTGCCTAGCGGTCCTCCAACATAGCGCTGAGTTACGTCCTCTGCCTTATGGCTTTTGAACTAATTCAGCATAGTTAACGACGTCCCTGGAACGCCTAGGACACAAAACGGCAGTAATTGGGACCAGGGCATGTTTGGATGAGAAAATGAGAAGGCAGAGCCCAATCTGAACCCTGCCTTTTTTCCCCTTATCCTCTTTTAGATTCTGATTGGGGCTACCTCATGGGCTTTTGAGCCCCCGTACTTTGGTTTTGAAGTCGGGTACTTCTTTTTCCGTCAACCCGATAATCAAATAGAAGGTCACCCTCTCCTCGGGGGTAAGCTGCGCATCTTCGCCCACATCCGGCGTGAAGACCGCCCCGTTTCCTTTCGGTCCACCATCGGCGTTCAAAAGCAAAATACCTGGGTCATCAGTCTTAAATTTGATGAAGGGTGCCCATATGGGGATCGTGCTCTTATTTTTTAGCCTATACTTGACGGTATAGGTGCCAGCCGGCCCACCCGGAACCGGGTCTTCGTCCAGTGTCCCACTCATCTTCCTGAGTCGGACCAGGGGTTTGACGTTTTCCGTTTCCAATTTCACTTTTAAGGTCGCTATGTCGAACTCGATGCTATCGGCGCTCTCAAAGGTGATGGTCACGGAGCCATCCTCCAAAAGTTCCACAGGCACGTCAAAGATGGCTTCGCCGATCCCCCCCTGTTCTGGATCGGTCAGGGGTGCGTTTCCTATGAGCTGGTCGTCGGCATAGACCTCCGTGCAGACGCAACAATAAGGATCGGGACAATCGCCATCAAAATCCGAATAAATGAGTTGCAGTTCCGCCCCTTTCAGAGGTAATCCTGCCAGGACACTGACATCGAACATAAACTCAACTTCGTACATCCGAAACCATATCGGAACCTTACTGAGGTCATACGACACATCGGTGAATTGTGCGCCATTGGTGGCCGCCTTTTCCTTATCGGTACGGTTGTCAAAACCATCTCCTCCAAGCTCAGGGGGCAGTTCATCGTAGTGGCCGTTTAAGTTGATGTCGGGGAGGAATTCTCCCGGTTCCAGCTTTCCGTTCCCGTTTGTGTCGACGGGGAGTCCCGTAGTACCTACCTTATCTACGAGGTATGCCGGGTCAAACCCGAATCCATCCTTGTTCCCGATTTTAAAGGTGATGGCCCCGTAGCATAAGGGGGCAAGGCAGCCTAGAAAAACCAGTAAAACCACCAGGCATAAAATTTTCCTTGTCATAAGATCACCTCCTTGCATTTATCAAAGTAAGTCTTTAGCCTCTTTTTTCACCTCCTTCCCACAAGCATTGAATCCGAATTATTCATCGAAGGGCTAACGGCTGTGATCCCTCCCGGTGATTTTCTTTAGGGCATCCGCAGCCGTCTCTCTCACATCCTCGTCCTCATCACCGAGTGCATCCATCAACGGGGATATGACCTTATCACCTCCCACGTCAGCAAGGGCATCCACAACGCTTTCCCTGACTCCTGCATCCTTGTCCCCCAGAGCCTTGATCAAGGGATCAATGGCCCTTTCATCTCCGAGCTCCCCCATTGCTTCAGCAGCGCTTTCCCTGACATCCTCGTCCTTATCGTTCAGCAAAACCTCGGTTAGGTGAACGATGACCCTCTCATCCTTTAATTCCGCCAGGAGATCCACCGCATCCTCCCGGACCTCCGGATTTTTATCCTCCAGGGCTTTGACCAGGACCGCTGTTAGCTCCTCCGGAAGCCATTTTTTTGTTTTGATTACCCTTGGCTCCAACCTTTTATCCGGCCTTTCACCCGTCTTGGAGTAGATGATAACCTTCTTGATTTCCGGCCCCAAATCCTTTGCTTTTCCCCCACAGTAAATGAAGATGTGATTAAAGCCTCGGGTCAATTGCCTCAACCCCTTATTCAGGGGAAGGTCGGAAAAATCGGCGGAGAGAAACCCCTCCATTGGCCCGTAGAAGATGATTTGAATCCCGGTCTGATTGGCGATTTCCGTCAAGACCTTTTCCAGGGGAATATCCCTCAGCTTCACCGTTAAACGGTTATTCCTAGCTTGGATAGTAAAAGGGGAGCCATCATTCCTTGAATCCCCTGGAGCGCCCAGGCCATAGATCGGAAGGGACAAAAGGAGGAAAATATATATCCAGGAGAGTAATTGTGGGATTTTCATACGCACCCGTTTCTCACCTCAGCCCATAGTATCCCCTATTATCCCCGATGTCAACCATTTGGCTGCCTATATTTCGTCCTCCCTCTTTAAAGCACCTTTAGCGTATCTTCGACAGGGCTTTGTTGGCGTTATATCTCACGTATTTATCTCGACTGGCCAACAATCGGTTCAGCGCCGGGACGGCGCTTTTATCCCCGATCTCACCTAGGGCCCAGATGACGGGATATTTGTCCGTCTCGCTCTTCAGAAGTTGGATCAAAGCCGGTACTGACCTCTCGTTCTTTATCTTTCCCAGGGATTCCACTGCCTGAAGGCGAATTTGGGGATTTCCGTCCTTTAGCCCCTCGATGAGGGGAGAAACGGGGACCTCCGTCCTCTTCCCCAACTCCCCCATGGCCTTCAGGATGCTCAACTGGATATCTTCGGATGTTTTTGCGCCGCTGAGCGATTCCACCATGATGCTGACGGCCTTCTTTTCCATGCCCCGATTGAGAAATGGTCCGATTAGACTGAGGAAAAAATTTTCCCCCCTTGTTAACTTCTGGATGGCCTCCTTCTTAACGGTATCATTGTGGCTTTGAAGATCGACCAGGTCCTTTTCGGTTATGGTGGAGCACCCGGCCATTAATCCGGATAACAGCAAGGTTAGCAAAACTGATACTATGTTCATAACCGTCTCCTTTTATCCCTTCATTCAATTGTTTTTTCCGGGAGATATTTCCCTCCGTAATAGTAATGATGGTAATAGTATTTTCCCTTCTCAATGGAAAATTTGTTGAGGATAAAACCCAGGGGTTTAATTTTAGCGCTTTCCAGAATTCCCATCAATTCGTAGATGGCATGGCGGGTCGTCTTTCCGCTTTCCAGCACAATGATGGTACTCTCGGCATATTTGGCTAACATTAAGGCGTCACTTTTAACGAGCAGGGGTGCGGAGTCCATGATCACGAAGTCGAATCGATCCCTTACATGTGAGACGAGCTGTTTCATTTGGTCCGACTCGATCAATCTGCCAGGATCCGAGGGGGGGGAGCCACTGGGAATGATGCTTAAGTCTTGAATTTGAGTCGGTTTAATGGCATCATCCACCGAGGTTTTCCCATAGATGATATCGGTCACCCCACGGGCGTTGGAGACATCGAAATGGGTATGGAGGCTCGGCCTGCGCAGGTCCGTATCAATAATTACCACCTTTTTCCCCTCTCGGGCGGCGGATATCCCCATGTTAACCGCCGTTGTCGATTTTCCTTCTCCTGGGCCGGCGCAGGTGATCAACAGGCTCTTCAAAGGCTTTTCGTCCATGAACTTGAGGTGGTTCCGGATCTTCCGGTATGATTCGTACAGGGGGTCGTTGGGATCTATGGTTGAAATCAAAGGGATCTTCCCTTGCTTGAATTGAGGAACCGCCCCGAGTAACGCTACTGGCTTGAATTCCTTCACATCCTCTGGTGTTCTGATAGTGTCATCCACATACTCAACGATAAAAGCGAGCCCCACACCAAAGATCAACCCCAGAAAGAGTCCCAGAAGGCCGTTCAGGAATTTATTAGGGCTGATGGGGGAAAGAGGTTTTATGGCTGGGTCGACAACCCTGATTTCCGAAAGGGTGATAGCCTCCGCAACGCCAATCTGTCCCAGGTAATCCAATAGGGAGCTATAAACCTGTTGAGTGACATTCAGCTCCATATCGAGGTTGGCCTGATTGAATGCCTTATCTGGCAGTCCCCCTAGAGTCTTGAAGTATTTGTCGATGTCGGAATTCACCCCTTTTAAGTGGGCATCCAATGCGGCGATCTGAATCTCCAGAGAAGCCAACTCTGGGGCCGAGGACCGATATGTCTCGACTTCCCTCTTGAGTTCCGCCTCGGCCATTTTGATTTGCTCTCTCAGCGATAGAACTTGGGGATGTCTTTCCGTCAGTTCAGCGGTGGCCTGGGTGAGCTGAAGGTAAAGATCCGTCAGCTTCCTCTTGAGGATTTCAATTTGGGGATTTTCCCGTATGGTTGAAGCGGAGAGGAATTCAGGGCTCTGTTGGGCCAACTGTTCTTTCAAACGGTCCAGCTTTGCACGAGCCTCTGCTAGATCAATGATATTATCCTCCTTCTGCTCCAGCAATGCGGCTATCTTTTCGGTTGCCAACTTCGTCTCCATTGCTAGATTGATGGTCTTCTCCTTCTTCCTGAAATCGGTGAGATTAAGGAGGGCCTTATTGTAGCTTGCCTTCACCTTTTGGATCTGATCCTCGAGGAAGATTCGGGCGCTCCTGTATTCAGCCCTCATCTGGGTTTGGTTTTCATCAATCATGATCTCCGAAAGGGTATTGGCCATCATCATCGCTTCATCTGGGTCTGGAGTGATTGCACTAATCTGCAAGATATCCGTGTCTTGATATTGTCTAATGGTGATGTTGGGCTGAGGGAAGACCCTTGTTTTCATCGTATATACTATCCCGGTCCGAATGAGGTTGTCCGTCTTTATCAGGTTTCCACCTTCATCCCTCAACTGGAGTTTCGAGGCCATCCTTTCGATGTTGGGCCTGGATGTGGCCAAGACCTTGTTTATGTCCACATCAGGGCTGGTGGTAATAATGGAAGAAAGGCTTGATAGTCCAATATTCCCCGAATCCATGGCAACTTTTTTTGCCCTTTTGATCATGATCTTGGAGGAGGCCTGGTAGGACGGGGTGACTAAGTAGCTTCCCATGAAGGCTATAAGGGTAATGATGATTACGGCCTGGACGATGACCCACCTCCTCCTTCGAATAACCTCCCATATTCTTGTCAATTCCATAATGTAATTCCTCCTCATTAGTAAGACGTTAACGTTCAATAACGATCCTGGTCCTGCCTTTCTCCCCTGAGATAATGTCACTGATGGCATCCCCGAAGATGATTCCACGTTCTATGTCCAGGAGAGGTTGCAATATGTTAGAGAGGCGGATAGCGAAACGCTCCACATCGGCTATGAAGCTGCTGGCAACATATACGATGTCCCCGTGTTGTAAGGGAATGTTGGCCGCAAGGTCGCGCTTTTTAAGAATATGTTTGGTATCAATCGTCATGATCTCGGGCTCGCTCAGATTCCCCCTCAACAGCAGAACCGATTTCTTATTGGCATCTAAGGTGAACCCTCCTGCTTCGGTGATGGCCTCCAACAGGGTTAATTGTTCCTGTATGGGGATGGCCGACTGTTTGTTTACCTCCCCCAAGATGTAGACTTTTTGATCGTTCTTGTCGGGAATGTACACGATGTCATCCGGCAAGAGGGGGATATTTTCCTCGGTATTTCCCCTCTTGATTAGGTCGAGGAAGTTGACCAACAAGATCTTCTCATCTCTGACCAGGTAGGCCCCGCTGAGGAGGGCATCGGACGTTATCCCGCCCGAGGAGGTGATGGCCTCCAAGAGCGTGTAGTCGTTTTTCATTCTGTACACCCCGGGGTTTTTAACCTGGCCCAAGACGAATATTTTGTGGCTCCGGTATTCGGTAATTCGGACGACCACTTTAGGGTCCTTCACGAACTTGGCAAGTTCCTTTTGGATTTTGTCCCTTAGTTGAAATTGAGTCAATCCGCCCGCCTGAACATCACCGATCAGGTAGTATGGGATCTTTCCCGTGGGGCTAACGGTGGCCTCCATCTTCAGCTCATCGTGGCGGAAGACGGATATCTCCACCTGATCCTCAGGGCCGAGGATGTACTCAGCAGGAGGACGATTTTTCAGCTTCTTGGCCATGGAGAGGTTTTGTTTCTCGGATTTCAACATATTTGATTCGGACCTCACGGGGGAAAGGTCGACTCCCTTGACCGCGCTTCGATGGGTAGTTTGACAGCCCAACAGGAAGAAGGAATAAATCAGTGAAATAGTTATCATTAATAAAAAGGATGCTAACCGATATTTCTTCATTTTTCTGTCTCCCTATGACCTTAGCTCCTAAGAGGCTTAGTATTTCGTTTATACGGTAAGAGGTTTTCGGACTCATAATGTAATTTATTCATATCTTTGGCCGCTATTATGTTACCCTTCTTATTAAAGCACTATACTTATCCATTTGGACGTGGAGGAAACCCAAGGTCCCTTGGAGCTGGATGGCCGTTTGCGGACACACCATATAGCAATAGAGGCATTTTATACAGGGTGATTCATCCTGGTTAGACAAAATTTCAGGAACGTCCAATCCCAATGGACAATAATCTTTGCATTTTGTACAGCCAGGAGGACATTTATCCCTTTGAGGCTCCATTCTATTGATATGCATCTCTTCTTGGATAAAACGCTCCTGGCTAATCCCAAGTCTTAGAAATACGTTTCCCATAAATTCGGTGTTGCAGAATTCATATAGTCCAGGGGCATGGCGTAGCATCTGAAAATACTTTTGCATATAAGGGTTGCAGGCAATTCGCAACAAGAGTGGAACGTGAGGTTTTAAAAGGTCCCTTTTGAAGTCTGTCAGATCCAGATTTCTTATTGCCTCCCTGTGTTCTGCTGTAATGAGGCCTAATTGTTCGGCGAACTTCAAATAGGGGATTTCTCTGAAGTGCATTCCGACAAGTTCAGTGCACACCATATCGAGAAAGTACGGGTCCGTTCCGGCGATTATGGTATCCATTCTAACTGGTATGCCATCGCTTGGGCCATTTCCTTCCATGGCAATAAGTCCATCAACGATGTGAAGATGGGGCCTTAGGTATTTGTTAAGGTGGACGATATTCGCAGCAAGGTTACGGTGAGTCTTTTTCTTATTTTCCTGGCCCACCAAACAGCCCATCATGTTTTTCAGACACGCTGAAATCCCAACCTCATGGTGCATCTTAAGCTTGGGCAAATTTATAAATAGATCTGCCTCTAAACAATCCTTGGCAATTTTGGCACCTTCTTTGTTAGCAAATGTTATCTCGCTACCCTGGCTGTAATTTAAGTCGTAAAATCCAATGCCGAATCTTTCAGCGAGTTTTCTAACCATGAGCCTAGAAGCAACATCGATTTTGTTTCGATAAAAGCCGCTGTTAGTTCCCTCGCCAATAACTATATTTTTATATCCCGCTGCCTGAATAATCTCAACGAGACATGCAATAATCCTTAGATCTGTTGTGTTGCCCGTAAGGGCATTCATATTACTGTTGAGATTAGGCTTAAGTAGAATTCTGGCACTTTGAGTTTTAGGCAATAAATATTCATAGCGCTTTAAAACTGATAATATTTTTCCTTTTATTTGAGAAATGTCATGGCATTTCTCTATGACAATTTCAGTATCTGGCATTTTTCTCGCTGCTTAAATGCAACAGGTTTAAATTTCAATATTTTGGTTTCCGATAATTATGAAATCTAGCCTGAAGTTAGGTTCATATTCACGGTATACCAGTTGTTATAATTAATTGCACCCATTGATTAATTAATAACCGCTTCTGAAAGTAAGTAGAACATTCTCGCTCCTGGCAATTTTCAGAGTTAGTACAGAAAAAGACACAATAATGAAACATTTGCTGTGGGGGATGTAGTTAAGATCCTGGCCCTCCATCTATTACTATGATTCACCTAATTCCTCAACTCAATATACAGCGGCTTCTTGCCGAAGGTGATGCTTACTTGGTTATCCTTCACGGTTCTTGCCTCTGCCTTAAAAAAATGGGGATATGCTTTCGCCTGAAGATCAGCCCCTGAAATAGCATGAGGTACAGCTGCTATGATATTAACAGATTTTGCATTTTTTATGGGTATATGGAATTTCTTAATGTCCCCTTCTTTAAAGTTAGCTTCGTTAAAATAATCCCACCACGCTACATATGTTTGTTTCTTTTGTTTTATGAATTTGTAAAGACAGATATTGTCCCGTCTCCCGTCTAAGATAGTTTTTATGTTGTCGAAGTCAGTTCCCCTCAGTTTCTCCACCATCAATTTTAAGGTGTAGTAGGAGAGCTTTTTAGTACCATCCCCGGGATCGGGACACGGAAACTGTGTTCTCAGATCGCAGTCGCCTGGTCTAGGAATGCCGTTATAGATGAGTCCTATATAGCTGTCGACTGGCTCAAGCAGATTGTCAGCAGACTTCTCTTTTATCGTGGACCAGTATATCCGTTTTATTCCTTTGGATAATAGGTAGACAAATCTTTTGAATAAATAAATGGCTTGGTCCTCCTCGCTTTGGTAAATAGCTGGCCGGTATCGTTTCCCCCCTTTTGATTTATCTGATTTCACATAGGCCTTTAAATCTTTACCGCTATAAGTGGATACGCCTTTACTAATTATGGGTTTGTGACCAAAGCCGTACTTCCTAAGCAGGCTTGAAAAGTGTTCGACGAGGTCAACTTTTTGACCATCCAGTTCTGCTTCGCGATATTCATGGTGAAAGGTCTGGACGTGAATATCAAACACATCAAAACACCCATCTTTACATTCGCCAGCGTCTGTTGCCTTTCGCAACGCTTCCAGAACCTGGGGCCTAAAGTTTGCCCCACGGACAACCTCGCCTATTCCCGCTCCTCCCTGATACACCACAGATGATGGATCTATTTCTTTGATTGTCTTATATGAGGTTTTAAGGAGGTTCGCATATTCTTCAGGATATTTTTTATATTCTACTCTAGGCTCATTCTGAATCATCCAGTGGTGAATCTTAGCCTTGTACCTTTGAAGGAGGGCCTTCAGAAATTCCTCGTAAGCCTGATAGCTCTTGGCACCCCTTGGCAGGTATCCCCCTCTCCTCTTTGTATATATTCCGTCTGTATCCCAGGTTGTTGACACGAAAATGCATGCCAAGACATCTAAGCCTATTTTATCGACGAGTTCCTTGATTTTTTTATCAACTCTCGCCCACTTATATTTCCCTCTCGTTGCTTCTATGCCTTTTCTCCGTATATCAATAGAGGTAAATTTTAACCCTAGATCCTTGAAATAAATTCCAATCCCTCTTTCTTTGATTGGCCCTGGATGGTTTATACCAAAAGGTACTTCACTAGAAAGAGCTGACCTCGTATCTTTTGAGTGGACCAAAATTGGTTCAGTTAGGCATAGGATTATCAGAAAAAGATAGTAAGCAATTGTTTTTGGTGCTTTAGATTTGATAAAACAAAAAAGAAACAAATCTCCGAAGTTTTTCTGTATTTGCTGGGTCAACCCCATTTTTTGCCCTCCCTCTGTGAAGGTATGTTCTGGGACCATGACGAGAAGTCCTCGTGCGTATATTTTCACATCATTTTGAGAAATTCAGTCTCTTTCCTAAGCCAGTAGAAAACGTCACACTTTCATATATAAACATCTGATAAGATCTTCCTGCATGAGAGCAAAACATCAGAAGGCTGAACTGCCTTGAGACAATACTGATAATTTATATTGTTACAGGATCGGCTATCACACCATTTCCTGCAATCAAGGTCTATTTTCTGTACAATGCTTTTCTCCGATAAAGGACCGGTATCCCGCCACTCGGAAGGACCAAAAAGCGCGATAATAGGCGTATTAGCTCCTGATGCAAGATGCATTGGTGCGGAATCACTACATATAAACAAGTTAAATCTTCCCATTAACACTGACAATTCCCTTAGATTAAATAGCCCACATGAATTTATTGCGTCATATTTCATAGAATTAGAAATCTCATTGGTAATATTTTTTTCTTTGGAGTTGCCGGTAATTATTATCTTAGCATCGTATTCCCTAATCAAAGTATCTGCTATTATTGAGTACTTTCCAGTTTCCCAATTTTTCAGCGGCAACCTGCTTCCAGGATGGATTCCAACCAATAGATCATCTTTTTCTATTTTATGATGACTTAGAAAATGATAAACTTTGTCATTTTCATGATCTGATGGAAAACAAGCTATTTTACCTTTCTCCGAATTTGCTCCCAGGGCACGTACTATATCCAAATGAAAATCCAATTTATGCTTATCCTCTTTATACGGAACAATCTTTGTTAAAAAATACCCTCCTCCTGTGATATCATAGCCTACCCGGTGGGGTGCTCCAGACATCACCAAAATAAAAAGGATATTCCGGAAGTCCCCTCGGAAGTCTATAACCATATCAAATCCCTCTCTTCGAATCATTTTTCCAAATCTGATATATTCAATAACTGCCTTCAATTTTTTTTGAGGATAAAACCAGGGAGCATCATAACAGATGATCTTATTTAAATTTGGATTGTTGGTAACAACCTCCTTGGCAGCATTTCCCACTAAAAACGATATTTCTGAATTTGGGAATTTTTCTCGCAAGGGCTTCAAGATTGGTATTGTAAGAGCAACGTCGCCGATATAAGCAAGCCTTACAATCAATATTTTCTTGACCTCTTTTCTCCCATTAGTATTCTGTTTAAGAAAGGGTGACACAAATTTAAAGATGATGTGAAACAACGTATCGAGAAAAGTCATGATAGTTCTTTTCCTTTTGTTTATGATTCTTAACAATTTTATAACCAAACTTCCTTTTTAGGAAAATTCTTCAGGTTATCAGATGCTATGTTAAATACAGCCATTACAAGACCTAAACTCATCCACATACCTTCATGTTGGAAAGTCAAATTTTGAAAAAGTGACCAGCTCAGATAGGCCAATAGTGTCCCCATTGCGCAGACAGTTATATATTTGAGATCTCTGTTGTCAATAAGTTTGTATAACTGGTAGCTATATAGGGCCGTCATCCCGACAAACAGGAAGAAAATGCCGAGTCCAAGAATTCCCATTTCAGCCCAGATATACATCAAGAGGCTGTGAGGATAAATTAAACGTAAATCAGGATCGATGCTCTGTACTACCGAGGGAAACCCTCCTAATCCAACACCAAGAACAGGATTCTCCCTAATAGTTTTCAGTGCTAAATTCCAGATATCCACTCTTGCAGGTGAAGAGACCTCCAAACCCTCAAAAACATAAAAAAGTCTTACAAAATAAACGCTCAATATCTCACCCTTGGTCACAATTAGGTCAATAAAAAGGAAAGTAGCAAGTGTAGTTAAGAAGGGTTTACGAAATTCCCGCAAGCAATAGGCTATGAAGCAAGATGAAATAAAGAAGCCAACCGTATTAATACGCGATAGGGTCGTTACTAATCCCACAGCCATAATACCGACAGTACAGATATATAATGCCCTTGTTTTTGATGTCTCCGCAGTTAGGATTTTGTAATAGGTGAAAAGGGCTGCAATGGCCAGGAAGCTTCCAAGTCTATTGGCACCCCCGTAGAATCCTTCCGACCGAATGGGATGACCCCACTTAGTCAGGGCACTAAAAGAGCTGCCTACATGCGGAATTGCAAGCCTCATGAATTCTTCTATGGCAGCTAGGCCCGAAAAAACTCCTACCAGCATCCATACAATCAAAGCCTTTTCCAGGTTTTTTTTGGAATCTATTATGTTTATGGAAATATAATAAACGAGGAGTCCGTATCCTATTTTGGAGAGAGCATAAAATCCCTGATTCCTATCATTTGACCAAAACAGGCTGATAACCATCCACGATATCAGGAACATCAAATATATATCAACAGGCCCTTTTCTCAATTTAACTTCTCTGTTAATCAATCGGTTAAGGAAAAAACCTATAATCAATAGGACCATAAAAATATTGTTTGGCTTAAGGTAAAAGCTGCCTATCTCCGCTAGGGAGAACTCGCCAAATTGGGCTGCCAAAACAAATAGAAAATATCCCACCATTGGATTTTTGATTACTAGTAGTAACAGGAATGGAACAACAATAAACAGTATAGCTGGTATGGCTAAGCCTCTTGAGACTAAAACTCCAAGAAATAATTCATAACTGATTATTATCACTCCGATTACAATGTAGTTAGGAGAAAATAGCCTTTTTGATTCAATGTAACTTGATATAGTATTCATCGACAATCTCTTACAGATAACCCAAGCCTTTTAAACGCTCTTCAATAACAGTATTATCCTCATCGGAGTATATTTCACCTTCAGAGGAATCTGTTTTTTCTCCAGTGGAAACATTTGTGAATTTCACAGGATTATTTGAGAAGAAATCTTCATTGAAAGCCTCCCCAATAACCCTTCCATCCATATCATTTGGTACAAATTGACCTAATAAATAAAGGATCGTCGGCGTAAGATCCATAATACTTAAATTTTTCAACTCCACCCCCTTCTTGACGGCTCTTCCTTTCATTAGAAATATTCCATCTCTTCGATGCTGGGCATTTGCCTGCAGGTTGAACTCTAATTTTCTTAGTTCTTCCAAACCAATGATACGTAGATATTCATTCGACTTTGAGGTATAACTGGGTCTTGAAACATATTTATCATCCTTCCACATAATCACAATGTCCGGTGAATCTTTAACATACTCTCCCCAGTATATCTCTTCTCTCCTGTATCCCTTTTCTACGATTTTTTCACCTGTTTCAGGATCTCTTAGGCTTTCCAGGCCCTTTATAATCCGGTCCCGCAATTGTTCATATTGCTCGCCAGGTTTCACACAGCCCTTTGGATCTCTACCCTCAAGGTTAATCCATATGATTGACCGGTTCTCTTCAGCATATGCCATCGTATTGGCCATATTGATTCGAGAAAAGAAAAATAATGAACTCATTTTGTTCCTCAGTCCTGGCATAAGCCGCACGAGCTTTTCCTTTGTTTTTCTGTGTAGTCGTTTCCAGAGCTGTCTCCTTACAAATTTCAGGGTATCAACATAAATCTTCTCTTTAATCTTTCCTTTAACTAATCTGAGGAAATCAGTATTGTTTCTGTCCTTAAAAAATAAGAGCCCTTCGGCTTCCAACCACTTGTTGAGATAAATGGATCTGTTTGTAATACCTCCCATCCCGTGGTCAGATACAATTATAAGAGTTGTGTCATCGTCTATTTCATCGATTATTTCCATCAATATATCATCGAGGTTTTTATAAACTTCATATATGGCAGAACCATATTCCTTGTTTTCCATTTCATCATAAAGAGGATGATTGACATCCATAAATTTCCAGAAATTGTGTTGCACCCTATCCGCAGCAGTAAAAACTGTCATCAAAAGGTCCCATTGATATTTCTGACTCAGATATTTGTGGGTTTTATATCTAATCTCTATCGTTTGGGAGAGTTTCTCCAACGCTTCTTTATATCTTCCACCTGTAATGAACCCCCAAACTCCTGCTTCAATGATATAATTCCCTACATTATTATTAATTTCTTGAATCAGGTTCTCCGGGTAGGTAAACTTACTCTCCACGCCAGGAGAATCAACACCGGAGATCATGAATCCGTTTACTTTTTCAGGTGGGTAAGTGATTGGCACATTTATGACTCCAACTTTCTTACCCGCATTACTCAAGAGCTTCCATAATGAGTCACCTCGCCTCGATTTTGCATTTACGAATTTAATATCATAGCTATTTGGTCTTCTTTCAATGAAATAGAACACACGGTGTTTTCCCGGATTTTTACCGGTAATAAAGGACGACCAGGCCTGAGGACTTCCCGGCCGAATGACTGATTGCAGTCTCCCATGTACCCCCTCTTCCATCATTCTTTTAAAGCCGGGTAATTTACCCTCATTGACCCACGGCTTAATCAAATCCAGAGTCGCTCCATCTAACCCAATAACCATTACCTTGTCTTTTCTATTAATTTTACCCATGTTGAATGACTTCACAAATTGATAGATTACTTTGTTATTCTCTATCCTTATGTGTCCAGTGGTTCAGTTTTTTGACCCCCACCATTTGTTTTCTTAAGACCATAACTTCTTGTTCAAGTTACAAACGTGAACTATCGGGACCCTAGTAGAGACAACTTCAGGATTGCATTATACTAATGCCACTTTTTTTACAATATATGCTTAATTGAGACGCATTGGTTTTGGCAACCAGGTTGAACCGAAATCATTCGATCTGTCATAGAATATGCGGATTCGCCGCTTTCTTTTCTCCTGCCAGACGACGTGAACGTTTCCATGGGAATCACAGGAAACCCTGGCCCTATGGGCATCATAGGATTTCATGCCAAGGGAAAGTCCTATATCTGTCTCTCGCCAAGTCACACCAAAATCATCCGATACGTTAGTATAGATATCCCATTTGCCATTTCGGTTATCGGCCCAAGTAACATAAACATGCCCCCCCCCATCCTCACAAATCCGCGGGAATATTGAATGCGACTCACCAGGCGCATTTGTGTTTAGGCGTCGACTAGCCGGGAACCAGGTATGGCCATAATCACTCGAAGTATTTAAATAGACGTCAAACTTTCCGTTTCTGTCGTCAAACCATACGGCGTAGACGTGACCTTGGTTGTCACAGTCAACCTCAGTATTTTTGGATCTAATCTCACTTGGAGCATCATTGTTGAGGCGTATGTCCTTCTCCAGCCAGGTGTCACCATAGTCATTGGAGACGTTAAAAAGGGAGCCACGTTCGTCATTCCATACGACGTAGATGTTTCCATTGTTGTCAGAAGCTATCTCCGGTTCACCAGAGTTGGTGGCAAATCTTCCATCCGTATCAAGACGGCACGGAATGGTAAGCCAGGTCTCACCATAATCCGTAGATCGGCTGAATCCGACGTCGCCAATGTTTTTTCCCTCAAGGTTTTTACGAATTTCTCTCCATACAACGTAAACGTTTTTCCCATCGGGATCGCAGCTTATTTCGGGCTTATTAAGTTTTATATTCTTTTTGTTTTCCTTAAAAATCGTTTTACCCGCCGTTAGCCACGATTCCCCAAAGTCCATTGATTTGTTTAACCAGACAAGGTCCGTTTTCCTCGATTCTGTTTTTTTCTTATTGGCACTTACATAGATGCAGCCGAAATTGTCAGCACACATTTCCGCGTGATCCGCCGGAACCTCTCCTGCCGGATAGCTTCCTATACGCTGATCGTTATTAAGCCAGGTCGCGCCAAAATCATTCGATTTATTGAAAAAGATATCCTCCACTGTGGTCCGGTCATCACGCCAGGATACATATATGTTTCCATTCTCATCAACCACCAGATTGGTATCGTGTGCATCTGTTGAGCCTGATGATGAATCGTCCAGGGGCACGGGATCGTTCCAGGTTTTTCCGAAATCTGTCGAGCAGGTGAAATACACCTTTGACGGTTCTAGATGGTGATCGAACCAGACTACATAAACATTGCCTGATTCATCGTTTGCTATTCGGGTGTGCATGCGTCCTTGTTTTATCTCTAATTCTTGAGAATCGGACGCAGAATGTACGAAAAATACGATTAAAAATGACACAAAAAAACCTAAAAATAAACGCAAATTCTTTCTCCATAAAAAGAGAGTTATGGGTCTAACCCTTAGCACACTTAACCTTTCAGTCCTTTACTCATAAAGCCAGCAGCCAAATGGTTTCCAGCAACGGAAATAATGAAAGTACTTTCCTATTTCTGCTATCGGGGATTTGTCTGTATTAATCTCCGATTAAATATTCGAACTGCTAATAATGAGCAGTGTAGGTTTTTCAGTGATTTCTAGATTCAATTTTGGCCCTTTTACTTTTAACTGCTCTTTTTTACGCGAATATATGTCAACCTTTACTATTTTTTTACCTTTAATAGGGAGATCTATATCTGCCCTGGCCCTAAAATCATTTGGGTCATCCTGCCAGAGAAAATATATATTTTTATCCCTGCATGAAAATCGATACACATGGGTATTTTTTGATGGGCATTCTATTCGTTTTATGAACCTGCTGCCCACGAGTGTTTGAACTAATATTTGGTGGGTTGTAAAGCTAATCTTTTTTTCAAAGTTATTATATAATAAACCCTTCCACGAAGTCCCTTTAGATTGTTGGCTGTGGTCTCCTTTTGTTCTTACGATCTTTTTTATGGATAAGGGGTGTTCCTTATCGGTAAAGCTATTCCATGCAACCGCGGCGATACCCTTTGAAAGGGCAAAGACATATCTCTTGACCATCTCATTTGCTTGGTTCTCATGGGTGTAATTAATAGTTACCACGTCTTCTTTAAAGGTATTTGGAATATGCTTGACGAGGCTCTCGCGTGCAAAAGTAATTCCTGAAGGGACACCAATCTCTGAGATACGTAATGACGCGTTATTATATTGGGTCCTTATTCCAAAGTATTGGTTCCAGATCTCCCTACCTATCGTAATCTTGAGATAGTCTGTAGAGAAATATTTATAATTTGCGTGATAATCAAAAATATCAAATTTTTTTGACTGATTGCCGTACAATTTTAAAAAGACTTTGATAAATTCCTGACTTTTCTTTTTAAAGCGACCTCCCCATCCTGCCATAACAACTTTTATACAGGGGTCTATCTTTTTTATGATAATATAAGAGATATTCAAAATCCTGGCGTAATCTTCCGCACTCCCATCGAAAAACTTGCCCGCAGGTTCATTGCCTATTTGCCACTCGTTTATTTGATATTTTTTCCCTGTTTTAACGAGTTTGGTTAAATAATGTTTATAAATATCAATATCAGAATTTGTTAATGGTGCTGGATTCAAAGAGACTGTTGGCATAACTTCAATACCGGCACTTTGGAGCATTTGGGCTACCTTTTCAAAATACCTCCATTTCTCTTCAGCGGAAATATTTTCTTTCTTCTTTTTAGACTTAGCTACTTTTTTGTCATTCCATCTCGGAATGCCGACCCATCTAACCCAGCCGATACCCGCCTCTTTTAAAAGAGAGAGGACTCTTTCTTCCCGTCCATTTACATGTTTATGGAAGTTTATAAGTGTTCCAAAAAATGTTTTTGTTATCTCTTTACCATTAAGCGGTTCAGCCAAGGCAGTTGAGTATCCAGAGGAAAGGAGCATAATAAATAGAAAAGTAAGAATATTTATAAAATATCTGATTAAATTCATCATAATTAACCTAAGTACCCTAAGTCTTTTAATCTTGCCTCAATAATCTTAGATTCTTCCTCTGTGTATTCCCCTATATTTGACGAACTCACTGAATCATCAAACTTAAAACGGATTGGATTTTGTTCTCTATAATCTTCCTCTAGTGCCCCTTCTAAGACTTTCCCGTGCATACTATTCGGGATTGATAAACCCATCAAATGGAGTATGGTAGGAGCGAGATCTATGATTTTTGCTCCTTTAATTTCACATCTCCTTTTAATACCTTTTCCTTTCATCAAGAGTATACCTTTCAACGAATGGCCTCCATTGGGGGGTGGATCTTTTGCTACGTCCTCTTTGGCAAAGGCTTGAAAAAAGCCTGAATTTTTCACTGTGCAACTTGGTCTGTAAATTGGCAGATATCCCGATTCCTTTCTTTCTAATAATATGTTCGGGGCTTTTTCAACAAAGGGACCATCATAGATTTCTTCTCGAGAATAGATATTTTCAAAAATCTTCTCATCTGTCTCTGGGTCAACAATTTCGAGCAGTTTTTGTTTAATCATATTGATTAAGTTTTCATATTCGGGTCCAGGTAATACGATTCCCTTCTCTTTCTTCCCCTTTAAATTAATCCTGATATTACCTCTCATTTCGTCTGAATATGCCTTGGTTCTTGACCAATCTACTTGTGAGTAAGAGATCATGGTTTCCGTCATATCCCTTATTTGTGGTATTTTTCTGATGATAAAGTTCTTCATTTTTCGACTTAAGATCTTTCTTGCCAGGGGTCTACATCTAAGTATCAGTTTGGAGTATGTAAAATTGCCCCTACTTGTGCCCTTGAAATTAAGAAGGCCAAGAGATTCCAGCCACTTGTTTAAATAAATTGCCTTGTTGCCGTTGCCCATCTCGCCGTGGTCAGACATTATGACTAATGTTGTTTCGGGAGGCAAAAGACCATGAATCATTTCAATTCCGGCATCTAATTTTTTATAAACATCTAAGATAGCATTTTGTAGAACATCATACTTCTCATAAAAGGGATGCTCAGGATCCATATATTTCCAGAAAAAATGTTGGACCTGATCCGTAGCCCTGAACACGGCAAGAAAAAAATCCCATGGCTTATTTTTTGCTAGGTATTTAATGGTCTTAACTCTCATATCAATTGTATCAGATATTGCCTTTAAAAATTCTTCCTCTTTATTATTCCTGATATAATCTCTTACGCTGAGTTCAATCACATAATTTCCTATCTCTTTCTTGATTTCCTGGTAAAGACTCCGGGGATATATAAAGTCACTTTCCAGACCAGGCGCATCCATTCCTGCTATTAAACATCCATTAACCTTTTCAGCAGGATAGGTGAAGGGGACATTGACCACACAAACCTTCTTTCCCTCTTCACTGAGGATTTTCCACAGGCTTTTGCTTTTGCGGGAACTGGCATTAATAAAATGGAAGTCATAAGTATATGGATCCTCTTCAATAAAATCAAAGATACCATGTTTACCCGGGTTTTGACCCGTCATAAAGGAGGTCCATGCCTGAGCACTAAAGGGATGTATTATTGAATCCAGAACCCCATGGACACCTTCTTTCATCAACCTTTCGAGATAGGGTAATTCCCCTTTCTCAACCCACGGTCTGATAAGGCTGAATGTGGCCCCATCCAGACCAAGGGCAAACACTTTTCTTTGTTCAGTATTCAGGTTATTCAATGTATCCCAAACCTCTCAATCGCTCCGTGATCTGTTTTGATTCTTCTGGGGAGTATATATCCTTGTAATCCACTTCTCCAACTACGTCGTCCACTTCAGTTAAATACTGTAATTTGTTCAATTTGAGGAAAGACTCATGAAAGGCCTCCTCAAGAACCCTGCCGTCAATATCAGAGGGAATCTTGCATCCCAGAGCGTATAGTACAGTGGGAGTGATATCCAATATGGTTGGATCTATCAATTGCCCATCCCTCCTTATGTTCATACCACTGAGTATAATTATCCCATCCAGGTGATGTTTACCTGAGGCCCAGGTCTCAGAGGCATATTCTCCCAAGAAATTGGCATGGGGGTTATTCAACACCTTATGACTCTGTCTAACACGATATTCTCCATTTTTGAAAGTAAATAACAGGTCGGGTGCTCGGGAAAGATTCGGGCCATGGTAAAGGTCCTCGGCTTTGTATACATTTTCTATAATCCTCTCACCTGTTTGGGGATCTTTTAATTTATATAGCTCTTCAGTAAGAAGGCTTATTACCGATCTATATTCTTCCCCTTCTTGAACAATACCAACGATTTCCCTTCCTTTAAGATTAATGTAGATGGAATTATAAAACTCGCTCGAAAATGCCCTCGTCCTGGACCAATCAATTCGGGAAAAAGTCAAATATGTAAACACCCTTGATCTAAGACCGGGAAATGTCTTTTTCAGAAAACTCTTATATTGCCTTGGCAATAACCTGGCAAGGTATGATTTCAGTTTATGGCAATTTTGGAAAATAAGCTCTGAGACGGCACCCCGTATGGGGATATTGCTATTATTCGCTTCGTCCGTTAGATTTAGCATCCCCAACTCTTTAAGCCATTTATTGATATAAAATACTTTGTTTGTGGCCCTTTGAAAACCATGATCAGAAACTACAGCTATGGAAGTATGATTATCCAGTTCATCAACAAGCTCTCCTATTAACGTATCAATGAATTGGTAGATGTCATAAATGGCTTTCTTATATCTTTCATCCTCGTTGGCGTCATGGTTGAGGTGGCCAATGTCCATATATTTCCAGAACCAATGCTGCACCCTGTCTGCTGCGCTGAAGACAATCATAATAAAATCCCAGTCATATTTTTTCATCAAATATTTGATAATTCTAAGCCTTTTTTCTTCCATAAGCCTGAGATTGCGCAACACATAGTCCCTTTTGTCATGAGTAACAGCGTTTCTTAGGCGCAAATCGATAATATATTCCCCCACTAAATTCTCAATATCATTTCTTATTTCACTTGGATATGTGTAATCATTTTTAATTCCCGGGGTATCGAACCCTGAAACCATAACTCCATCTATTTCTTCCGGGGGATAAGTAATAGGGACATTAATAGCAATCACTTTTTTCCCCTGTTCGCTCAGTAATCTCCACAGTGGTTTCCCGTCTCTTAAACTTGCATTTACAAAACGGATACCATATTGATGAGGTATCTTCTCTGTAAAGTGGTAAATTCCATGCTTTCCAGGGTTTTTTCCTGTAGCAATGGAAGACCATGCCTGAGGTGAATTGACGGGGAAAATAGACCTTAGTTTTACAAAAAAACCATTCTTCATCAGATACTTTAAGTTAGGGAGTTTTTGTTGCTCTATCAGCGGTTGAATAATTTCAAACGTTGCCCCGTCAACTCCGATCACAACAAATCTATTTTTCATTGTCAGAGATACCCCAGTTCTGTCAATCTTTTCTGGATTTCCTTTAGATCCTCTTGAGAGTAGACGGCCTCCTTCTCATCAAAAGAATATTTCTTCCCGCTTCTATATTGGATTTTATTATTTGAAGAAAATCTATCGTCAAACACTTCTAAGAGCACTTTACCATCCATATCATCTGGTATAGGTATCCCCATAAAATATAGAATTGTAGGAGCAAGGTCTAGGATATTGGCACCCGAAATCTCCATATTTCTTTGTATTTGCTTTCCCTTCATTATTAGCATTCCATTTAGTCTGTGAAAACCATTTATCTCAAAATCAGAAAGAGGAGAAAAAAGCCTTGTTTCGAATACTTTATCAGATTCCTCTCCAAATCTTTGTCTGCTGTGATAAGCATAATCCCTCCATTGAACAATTAAGTCGGGAGCCTTACCTAGAAATTCTCCTTTATAAAGTTCTTCTCGTTTATAAACTTTGGCAACTATTCTTTTACCATTTTGTGGATGGGTTAAGGCCTCCAACAAGCAGATTATTTTATCTCTCACTTGCTCATACTCTAATCCACTGTTTACAATCCCTTCAGGCTCTCTTCCCTTGAGATTAACAAAAATATTACCGTAGGTGCCTAATGAATAGGCGGCCGTTTTCTTCCAATCAATATTCGAAGAGAAAAGGGTTCCCTCTAATTTTTCTCTAATATGTGGGAACATATTTTTGAGTAAACCACGTAATTTTTTCGAGGTTAACTTTCTTAAAAGAGACCAAGACGATCTAACAATCGAATCTATGTTTATCAAATAATGAAATTTCAAATTACGATTCCTATTTCTGTAAAAAAGAAAACCATTTTTCCGCAGCCACGTATTTAGCCTGATTTCACCATAAAGGGGTCCAGCCCCATGATCAGACATAATGATCAATAGGGTATCATCATCGATGTGCTTTAATAATCTTTCAATGGAATTATCTACTTTTTTATAAATATTAAGTATGGCATCTCCATATTTTTTTGCTTCCATTTCATCATAAAGGGGATGATTTTTGTCCATATATTTCCAGAACGTATGTTGGACAAGGTCTGTTGCGCTAAAAAGAACAATAAAGAAATCCCACTCCTTGTGAGTCATAAGGTATTCTGTGGTTAAGGCTCTGTTGTCTATTAACATTTCCAGGTCTTTCAGGTACCGTGCCTTCACGTTCTTCTTTTTCTTCTTGTATTCCACTGTTATCAAATACTTTCCTACTTCTCTTTCTATTTCATTTACCAGATCCCTGGGATACATATAGTCATTTTCAGCGCCAGAGGCATCCTGCCATGAGATGCAAAAGCCATTTACCTTTTCCGGAGGATAGTTTAATGGGATATTGACCACTCCTACTTTTTTCCCCGTATCACTGATGATCTTCCAAATGCTCTCACCGTGCCTTGACGAGGATTTTTGGTAGGTAATATCATAACTATCTTTTTTCCTATATATGAAATCATAGATGCCATGCTTTCCAGGATTCTTACCTGTCAAAAATGAAGCCCAGGCTTGAGGAGTTAAGGGATGGATAGTTGAGCGTAACTCACCACAAACACCTTCCCTTAAGATTTTTCCAAGACAAGGAAGTTTTCCCCCTGACACCCATGGTTTAATCAGATCCAGTGTCGCCCCATCAAGTCCAATAACAAAGACCCTTCTCTTTTCCTTCAATTTTATTATTCCATTAACCATAAGTAGTTATTCAAGATATCCGATCCCTCGAAGCCTTTTTTCAATCTCAGCACTTTCTGTCTTAGAATAGGGATCCTTCTCACTTGTTGATACTTGCTCCACTGTTTTTGTTTTAGATACAATCACCTTAACATCTTCGACGAATGCATCAGCAAGGACCCTACCGTCCATATCGTCCGGGACCGGAAGCCCCATTGTATGAAGGATCGTGGGAGCTATATCTACGATCTTGCTACCCTTTATTTCATATCCTCCTTTAAATCTCTTCCCCCATAGGATGAGGATGCCATTACTCCGATGGCTTCCGGATGTTCTGCTTTCTATGTTAACCTTTCCCAAGGGGCCTTGCCGGGAATCGTAGATAGTTGAATCGCTTGGCCTCATCCTGTATTCATAATCTTTAAATTGCAGCAACAGGTCTGGTGCTTTATATAGATAACGGCCATGGAATAACTCTTCTCGTTTAAATACTTTCTCTACTACATTTTTACCAGTGGCCGGGTCCGTTAGATCCAAAAGCTTTTCACTGATCTCATTTCTCAAGTCCTCGTATTCTTTTCCCTTTTCTTTGATCCCCTCGGCTGCCCTTCCTTTCATATTAATTCGGATACCATCACCAAGTTCATCTGAGAATGCCTCTGTCTTTGACCAGTCTATTTTTGAAAACAACAGAAAAGACTGGACATTTTCCCTCAATGGCGTAAAATACTTTAATAGATATTCTTTTCCCGTGGCAGGAAGATATTTTATGAGGCTCCTTTTCGACTTTCTAATTATATCAAAAAGAAAGACGTTTACTTTAGACTTTATCGACTTTGATTTTGCAGACTCCTTTAATACTAGATATCCATTTTCTCTCAACCATTTGTTTGCGTAGAAGACTTTATTTGTAGCCAATCCTGAACCATGGTCTGAGATCACAATCAAAGAAGTATCGTCATCCAATAAATCAATTATTTCCCCTAAAATTTTATCAGCGTGTTCATAAACCTTTAATATTGTGTTCCCATATCTCTTAACGTCTTTAGCACAATAATTTTCATGTCTGGGGTCCATATATTTCCAATAATGATGTTGAACTCGATCTGTCCCTATAAAGACCGTCATGAAAAAATCCAAGGGATATTTTTTCATCAATTTCTTCATTAATTCTGCCCTTATATCTTCCATTCTCAAAATCTCTGGCAGAATTCTATCTCTTTTCTTATGGTTCATAGAACCTTTAAGTCTCAAATCTATGACATATTCGCCAACCATTTCTTTTATCTCTTCTTTCATTTCAGGAGGGAAGGTGAAATCGCTTGAAAAACTGGGTGAATCCAATCCCGAAATGATGAATCCATTAACTTCCTCTGGTGGATATGTCATGGGAACATTGAGGAGACCTGCACTTTTCCCCATATCACTCAGGATTCTTGGAATAGTCTTGCCGGCCCTAACACTTGCATTGACATATCGGATCTTGTAACTATCTGGTTGAAGATCAAAAAAATGGTATATCCCATGTTTCCCAGGGTTTTTGCCAGTCAGGAAGCATGACCAAGCCTGGGGAGTTATTGGGGGAAATGATGATTCCAGGCCTCCATGAACCCCTTCATCTATCAACTTCCTAAAATGTGGCAGTTTTCCCTCTTTGACCCATGGCTTAATCAGATCAAAGGTAGCCCCATCCACTCCGAAAACAAATACTTTAGATTTCTTATTCATACTCCTACTATTTAGATAATAGATGCTAGTTTTTTGTACCCTTTAATGTGTTATTCAATATAACCTAGCCCTTTCAACCTTTCTTCAATAGTCTTTTTCTGTTCATCGGAATACAAATTGGCGGCCGCGTATTTGGATATTTTTTCAGCTTTGCTATAGGAAACTTGGTGCTTTGCAAGGAATTCCTTTGCTATGACTTCCTTGACTACCCTCCCATCCATATCGTCGGGAATCTCTAATCCCAACAAATAGAGTATTGTTGGAGCTAAACTCTCTATACTCGTACTTGCCGCCTCATTTCTTTGCCTGATATTGTTACCGTAGAAAATCATTATTCCGTCAATTGTGTGGATACCGGAAATTCCCCTACGATGTTCTTCGTAGGCAACAAGCGGTGCATCAGGATCATTTAATATTTTTTTGCTTAGTAAATAGGAATAATTTTTAGGGACAACTAACAAGTCCGGTGCTTCGTTCAGCAATTCTCCGGTATAGACTTCCTCTCTCTTGTATACCTTTTCAATTACCTTCTCTCCAGTCTCATTATCAATTATCTCACCTAATCTTTCGACGATAAAATCTCTCAGTTCCTCGTATTCCCTGCCAGCTTCCACTACACCTTTTGGTTCTCTACCTTTTAAATTAATGTTTATAATATCTAGATTCTCTCCGAGGTAAGCCCTTGTACCATTCATATCAATAAATGAAGTTTTAACGAAAGATCGCATTTCTGCTCTCAATTTAGGGGCTTTTCTTGATAAGAGATCTTTTGCTTCATCTGATAATATTTTTTTTAGATAAAAATATAACCAATCAATATATTTACTGATAATAGGTCTAATACCTTTATGATTCTTAGGTATTAAAAGACCTTGACGTCGCATCCACTCGTTGAGATAAAAGACCTTCCCCGAATGTGGGCCAGCTCCATGATCAGACATAATTATCAACGTTGTATTGTTCTGCATATATTTCAGGAATTCCCCCAAAGCATCATCGAGTTTTTGGTAGACTTTAAGTACAGCATCTCGAAATTTTTTATTTTGCACTCCAACACTTTTCAAATATTCCCAGAAATAGTGCTGTACTTGGTCAGAGGCGTCGTACTTTACCATAAAAAAGTCCCATGGCTTTGATTTAAGTAAATGAATAGCAAGCTTTGTTCTTGCTTCGATCATGGAAAATAATTTTTCCAAGGCCTCCTTCTTCCTTTTATCAGAGCTCAAGTACCCTCCCAGGTGCACAGTAATCTTGTATCGGCCTTCACATATTTCTTGAATTTTATCTTTAAAATCTTTCGGAGACGTGTACGGCGATTCTATACCAGGTGCATCTATACCGCTTACCAAAATACCATTTATCTCTTCAGGTGGGTAGGTAACAGGTACATTTATAACGATCACATTTTTGCCTTGTGAGCTTAAATACTTCCATAGAGTTTGGGACTTAACAAAACTTCCATTTATAAATACGTTTTTATAACTATTGGGCAACTTTTTCCTGAAACCATAAATACCATGCTTCCCTGGATTTTTCCCGGTCATAAACGAAGTCCACGCCTGGGCCGAACAGGGATGGATTACTGACTGTAATTTGCCATAGGCCCCTGAGGCCATAACTTTCCTGAAATTAGGTAGAAGACCTTGATTTACCCATGGACTAATAACGTCGAATGTGGCGCCATCAAATCCCAGACAGAGTACTTTATTCATACTATCCTCGAAAGGCTCAAGTACCTCTGCTCTCAGCCATACCTCCAAAGAGCCTTTTCAGCCTACCACGAAGCCACGCTGACTCTTCCTGGTCAAACATACGAAGGATCCAAAGCATGGCAAAATAGACAAATGCTCCAAGCAGGATCATGGCTAATTTGTTTTGACCCTTAAAAAGAATCCAGAGCCCCACCATAACTGTCCCTGACATAATTAATTTAGGTACTTCGCTAAAAAAGGGAGTTAGTGGCAAACGGCTGTAAACAAAGAAAGCTGTCAAGCAAAAGAGCACTGTTTCCGCAATGAGAGTCGCAAAACCAGCTCCCATGTAGCCCCACCTTGGTATGAACAACATATCGCACAAAATATTGAATCCGAGAGCCACCGCAACTGAAAATGTGGCCCATCTTTGCTCATTGGCTGCGTTAAGGGTCCGTATTAATAGGATATTGAAAAACAAGAGCCCCAAACAGACAATAAGAACCCGCATTAGAGGGACCGCTTCAAGGAATTCATTCCCAAGGACAATAGAGATTAACTCTCTTGAAGAAATGAGGAGGCCTGCAAGGAGTGGAACGGTCCCAATAAGTAATAACTTCACCGCCCTGTAATGAACTTTTGCAAATAATTCTTCTTCTCCTTTGGATAGCCTGGAAAATACCGGGAATAAAGCACTAGTAACATTTCTGGGAATGAACTGGAGCTGCAAAATGATGCGATAAATGCCGTTGAATAATCCCAAATCAGCGCTGCTGCTGAGGGCCTTTAGAAACAGAATGTCAACTCGGTAGCTCGCTTTGCGAAGCATGGCATTGACACCAATTGGCCATCCCTCACGAAAGACTTTCCACAGAATTGAGCGATTCAGTGAGAACTGTGGTTTAAAGAAATTCTTTCTGATAAGCCCATACCCTGCGATGCAAGCTGAAATGTTTTGTATTAACAACGCCATGAAGATGCCTACAATGCCCCAATCAAATATAACTGCGACTATGACAAAAAAAAGATAAAAACTATAGCCCAGGGGTCGCATTATAGCGACATACCCCATTTTTTCGTATGCCTGGAAAACAGCGGAAAATAGTTGGCTAACAAATAGCATGATAACTGCCAGAGCACCGATGGCCGCAGCAAGTAAAATATGCGTAGGTGGACGGAAAAAATAGACGGTACCGAGAATTAGAATAAAGACCAGTGTTCCAAAAATAGACATAATTAAAACGCTTGCGGTAAAATATTCGTTAACTTTTGCGGGCTCACGGGCGACCTCTCGGATGAAAACCTGATTGGCTCCCATGTCTGTCATGACTTGAAAAATATTGCAGATAGCCAACACAAAACCGTACTCTCCAAACCGTTCTATCCCCAGATATCTTGCAATGATTGCAATTGCACATATGCTCACCAGGCTATGAAAGGCCTGAGAGCTCAAAAGAGCTATGCTGTTTTTGATGATACGATTAGTGAGAGCCATAATGAGACCTAGATAGGGCTCTATCGGCCGATCATAGCTGTGTTATTCAACATATCCTAGGCCTTGTAACCTATCTTTTATGTCCTTCTCTTCCTGCTCGCTGTATTCAAATGATCCCCCAGTTTCGCCTATCCCTGTCTGAGATTCGAGTCGAATGGGATGCCTGGACTGAAATTCATCTTTTATAATTTCAGCTAGCACATTGCCGTCCATATCTGCTGGCACCTCTTCTCCCAACAGATATAAAATAGTTGGAGCGAGATCGATAATCTTGGCTCCTTCAAAGGTCATCTTTTTGAAGGGGCTGCCAGTTCCTATAAAAATCCCCCTCGAGTGATGGGTTCCAGACTTTTGGAGAGACGAATAAGCTGCTACGTCGCTGAACTCTAAACTGGAACCCAAAAAACCAACTCGTTCTCTACCATAGCCCTTTCTGGTATTGTATTCAAAGCCTTTCCAGGTAACCAGTAAATCTGGTGCCTTATTTAAGCAGGCTCCGTGATAGAGCTCTTCACGTCTGAAAACTCTCCCTATAATTTTCTCCCCTGTATCCGGATCTATAAGGTCCCTGAGGCCTCGAATAATCTCAGCTCTCAAATCTTCATATTCGCTCCCTTGCTCAACAATTCCCCCGGGAAATCTCCCCCTTAAATTGATAAAAATATTAGTTGAGTCTATCCCTAGTGAAAAAACCCTTGTCTTCTGCCAATCAATCGGAGCAGTGGTTAGATAAGACCGAACGCGGTCTTTCAGCCCCGGCAACAGAGCATCTAACAGCCCCTTGAACCTGTTTGGAAAGTACCTTTGAAAAGCCAAATGGAGGGTTCTTGTTAGGCCGTAAGCCTTCCCTTGGTCTCCGCGATATGTAAGGTAGCCCTGCCGTTGGAGCCAGTTGTCCATGAAGAATACCTTGCGGCATGGGGAGAAACCATGGTCAGACATGACGATTACGGTTTCGTCAGGCTGGCAAAGCTTAAGGAGCTCATTCAATCCCCCATCAATCTTGTTGTAAACGTTGAAAATAGCTTGAGCCAGCTCTTTATTTTCCGGGGGCGGTATGTCAAATTCCTCTGGGAAAGCATAGTGCCAGTAGAAATGCTGAACGAGGTCAGCCGATTCAAATACCACGACGAATAGATCCCATGATTCCTTTCCCTTGAGGTATTTTGCCACTTTCAGGATATAGTCAAATTGTGAAAAGATTGTTCTTAGATAGCTCTCTGGTGTCGCCTTGTATGGATGCTGCCGCAGTTGGTACGGTCCAAATTTTTCAGTAAGCCCGTCCAACAGCTCAGGGGGGTAGCAAAAATCAGAATGGGGCGATGGTGTATCGAGGCCGGTCACCAAATATCCATTTAACTTCCCTGGTGGGTAAGTGAAAGGTACATTAATCACACAGACCCGTCTGCCGGCATCGCTCAGGATCCCCCACAATTTTTTCCCTCGGATAAATCCGCCATTTACATAACGAAGGTCATAGCTGTTGGGTTTGTGCTCGACGAATTCAAAGATGCCATGCTTACCCGGGTTCTTGCCCGTCATGAAAGATGCCCACGCCTGGGGAGAGAGGGGATGGATCGTGGATTCGAGTTCTCCCCAGGCACCATTTTCCATCATTCTCCCCAGGGTGGGGAGATTTCCCTTCTCGACCCACGGTAGAATAAGCTTGAGGGTCGCCCCATCTAAACCGATTATGGATAATCGACTCTGCATTGGTTTCCCAATTCCTTTTATCAATAGGCACCTTTCCCGCTAATAACGACGAAAACCGTTCTGAGTAAAATCCAAAGGTCCAGGAGAAGGGAACGATGCCTGATGTATTCCAGATCGTACTTAAGCCTCTGCTCCATCGATTTAGATCCACGGCATTTGATCTGCTGCAATCCCGTAAGCCCCGGCCTGACCTGCAGGCGTTTCCTGTGATTTCCGTCATACAAGAAGACAACCCGCTGGGCTTCTGGTCGCGGGCCCACAAGACTCATCTCGCCTTTGAGAACATTGAATAACTGGGGGAGCTCATCCAAGCTGCTTTTCCTGAGAAATCTACCGAAATGGGTCACCCGAGGATCATCTCGCAGCTTATAAACGGGCTCCTGAAGTGCCCTCAAATCGACCAAGGAGGGCAAAACCTCCTCGGCCTCTTTAACCATGGATCTGAACTTATACATGGTGAAGGGTTTTCCACCCAAGTCTATTCTTCTCTTTTCGTGAAAGTTGTTTATTCCTCCCCCGTTGTAAGCCCGACGCCGGTCCATCCCGATTCTCATCTGTTTGAAAATGGCGGGGCCGGAGGAATCGATTTTGACGAAAAGAGCAGTTAGAACCATCACTGGGAAGGTCACGATGGTCAACATCGTCGAAAGGACAACATCAAATATCCTTTTGGTCAGCATTGGATTACCGCCTCTCCAATTCGCTTGAGAAGAAATGGCTTGATTGAATAGCCGACCATGAGATTCGTCCTCACCTTCACTGGTCAATTATTCACCTTGAAATAAGTACCTTGAATGACCCCACAATCAATCCAAAGCTCAGGGAAAGGTCCCGGAGAAATAGGAGAATAGGGGAAAAAACCGCAACCACGGGATCTTTCCTCATCGCTTTTACAAAAAAGGGGAAAATAGTGATCAAAAAACCCATCAAGGACAAGAGAGCATAAAAGAAGAGTCCGCTCTTGAATGGGGAGATGAGCAGGGCACCAAGGAACAATGTCGAGAAGCCCATCTCAAACTTCAACAATTGGGGTGTATGGGAATCCCTGAGGATCTTTTTCGGGTGTTTTTTCAATACGAAGGCCTTCCAAAAGCCGATACGAAATTTCTTCTTCATATACGTAATAATACTGTCCGGATGGGTATGGTATACCCTGGCATTGGGGTTAAATACCATCCGATAACCCTTCTCCCACATTCTGAAGGAAAATTCTTGATCCTCAACAGAAGGGGTTGAAAAGTTCGTGTCGTATTCCCCCACCGTGAGGATATCCTTTTTGACGAAGCCAGCGGAATAGGTATCGATGAAATCGATATAGCGATCCCTTTTCATCCTTTCGTATTTGGCTTCATATTCCAATTGAACAAAGCGAGGTACGATCTTTTTCTGGCGTGTCAGATAGCATCCCTTGACCCCGGAGATTTGAGAGTCCATGAGGGGGCGGACCATCTCTTCAATCCAGTTCTTCAGGGGTGCGCAATCCGCATCGGTAAAAAGGACGATTTTCCCTCTGGATTTTTCCACCCCGAGGTTACGGGCAGCGGCAGGTCCTTGATTTGCTTGTTTAAAGACTCGAATGTTGTGACCTGTAATCTTCTGGAGGCTTCCATCTGTGGATCCGTCATCAACGATAATGATTTCAAAGGCCCTTTCGGTTCTTTGCCGTTTCAGGGCATCGGTGCACCTTTCTATCTTGTTTCCTCCATTGAATACCGGCACAATCACCGAAATATCCATGTATCAACGCCTCCGTTATGTGCTTCTTGTCGCCCAACGAGATCCCGGGAAAGTCCCCCTTAACAGATATTTTAAAAAAGTCTTCAACGATTTGGCCGTCCTCTTGAGTTCCGAGGGATGGCGGAGAACCTGTCTTAATTTCCAGATAAGATAGCCAGGTCTCAGATAGAACTCTCGCCTTGCCCTGTCACAGAAAGCCACCAGATCAGCATTCGCCAACCCCGATAGGTTCACCACGCTGTTATGCAAACCCTCGTGGGTCACCCATTGCGAGAAGTCTTCCGTCAGGACGAGATTCTCCTGTTTCGCCCATCGGTAGGCCTCGGTCCCCGGGTAGACCATCAAGGGGAAGAATTGAGCGGTGTCCGGATTCAGCTCTTTGGCGAAGGTCAGCGTCTCCTCCAAGGTCCCCCTGTTATCCCCTTTATTACCCACCATAAAACACCCGTGGATGAGAATTCCAGCCCTCTTTGCATCCCTAAAGAACCTCCTGATCTGTTCCAGGGAAAGCCCCTTCTTCATGGTATCCAGGACACATTGATTTCCGCTCTCCACCCCCACACATAACAGCCGACAACCGGCTTCCTTCATCATCTCCAGGGTTTCGGGATCCACATCGGCTCGAGCATTGGCTGTCCAGCTGATTCTATTTTTTGACTCGATGAGCTTTCGGCAGATCTCCCGGCATCTTTTTTTGTCGATGGTAAAGGTGTCGTCTTCAAAGAAGATCTCCTTGACGAGGGGAAAGGTCTCGGCGATGTATTGAAATTCCTGAACCACATTCTCCGTGCTTCTGGTCCGATATCGCCTGCCCTGGAAAGTTTGGGGGTAGACACAATACGTACACCGGTGGGGACACCCCCTTGCCGTAATAATGGTGATCTCTGGATACTGGCAGATGGCGTAAAAATAGTCCTTGATGTTTAGATGCCTGCCATAGACCTGGCTCACGAAGGGAATCTGGTCCAGTTCATCGATGTAGGGCCTGTCTGCTGTCTGAAGGATCTTTCCATTTCGTCGGAAGGTGATCCCAAGTACCTCTCCAAAATCTCCTCCCCTTTCCAGCACGTGGGCAAGGTCCCTCAATGTGTACTCGTATTCTCGCCGGGCGACAACATCGATGGCGGGATCGAGCTGAATGCTCTCACCGGGCAGGGCGGAGACATGGGGGCCCACGAGAACGATAGTGCAACGGGGGAGGATTTCTTTGATCTTCGTTGCGACCTCGACATCGTTGTAAATACTGGGAGTACTGGTATCGAGGACGGCCATCTCAGGCCGAAAAAACCTCAGGAAGTCAAAGAGCTCATCTATACGATTGTGTTGAGCCGGTCCATCGATGAGTTTAACGTCGAAGCCCTCTTTCTCCAAAACCCCCGTTGCATAGGACAACCACATGGGGTAATAGAGGGTTCCACTCTTCGTGACAGCAGGGCTCCGCTGTTCCCTCGAAAATTTAGTCAAAAAAGGAGGATTGAGGGTCAGTATTTTCACTGCCAAAACCCGGACCTCGCCAACACTTTTTTAACAATAGAATTCGGCTCTCTTTACCGGGGGTGTTTATTCAAAGGACCCGTCCCGCCAGCGAATTCGCCAGTGAGCGGTGGTTTCATAATTCTTGAAATAAGCCCCGACGAGGTAATCTCCTTGGGGCGCCCCACTCACCGTGTACACTTCCATCCCCGGGCCGGGAATAATGTTCCCTTTGTGACGACCATACCCCTCAGGGTTTTTCCAGGTGATTAAGTTTCCGTCGGGCTCCAGGACGCCTAGATCCAGATCAGCGGCATCATCCCACGACATTTCCACCTTTAGGGCTCCTCCCTCGGCCAGGTGGACCGTTCCAATATAGAGAATATTTTCCTTTCCTTTCCCCGTAATCTTTCTGGAGGCCGTCCACTCACCGGAGAATCCGGCCTTCTTCCAATCTGTCCCTGATTCCTTCGCCGTGTCTATGGTGATCTGGACCATTTCGCTTCCATCGGGGTTCATACTCCAGATGTCGAAGTTTCCAGCTCGATTGGAGTTAAAGGCAATTCGTCCCCCATTCGGGGACCAGGCAGGACCCCGGTCATAGAATTTTTTAAACGTGAGCTGCCTTATGTTCTCCCCGTTTTTATCCATCGCATAGATGTGCGCCCTGGATTTGGAAAATTCCCACCAGGTGAAGGCGATTTCTCTGGTGGCGTCGGACCAATTTGGCCCCCTCTGATCACCGATATCATAGGTGAGTTGTTCATTTCTCCGACCATTGGCCTTCATCTTGTAGATATCATCATTACCATCTCTGTCTGAGACAAAAAGGATTCTCTTGCTATTTTGCGCCCAACGGGGCCCTTTTTCCTTGAAGTTGGAGCTGGTCAACTGCTCCAAATCGCCATAATCCACATCCATGAGCCAAACGTCCTTGGTACCCGCCCGCTCGGAGGTGAAGGCGATCTTCTTCCCATCGGGGGCCCACTCCGGTTGGAGGTCATCAGCCGGATGGTCGGTCAGTCGAGTAAGCTCTCGTGCTTCCAGGTCCAGAACCCAGATGTCGAAATTTCCCGTTCGGTCCGATGCGAAGGTGATCTCCATGCCATTGGGAGAAATGGATGGGCTTCTATCATCGGAAATATCAAATGTTAATTGCACCTGATCGGTCCCATCGGGATTCATCATCCAGATATCCTTGTTTTCGATGGGTTCACCCTCGATCATCATGGTCTCTTCCCTTACAAAGGCTATCTTGGATGGTGCCTCCTCGATGGACAAAAGTCCCCATTCAACATCCTCTCCTCCATCCCTTATCTTTACCTTGATCTTATAGGAGACCTCGCCCGGGAGGGCATTGATGGGGAGGCTTTCGTCCCAATTCAAGGTGTGGGGTCCCGTTTTGAGCCGCGTTTTCTGTTTTTCCAGTTCGGTCTTGAAGAAGCCTTCCTCCCCACCGGGCTTCATTTTTTGACCCTTTGCCGTACCCCGCGCTATTACCTTGGTCTTTTCGGCCACATTCAAGTCGAAGGCCACATGATAGCGAACGTTATCCCCAGGATTGAAGACGGTCTTGGGGGTTCCGGCAAAATCGGTGGTGAAGACCTCGGTAATTTCTACGGAATCCTCGCCATAAGCGGCCCAAGAGAGAGGAAGCATAAGGATGAAAACGAAACCAAAAACCCATAACGTCTTTTTAAGCCCTCTCATTGTTTTTCTCCTCTATACCCGCCCCCTTTGCTGGAATTGCCGGCGACGGGTGGCTAAAGGGGTAGCAACCTCTATGCCAAGCACGGATGCTAAACCATGTCCGTTTTACTATCAATAATAAGCTATTAAAATCATTAATTAATTTATTCATGTCCCTTTATTTCCCATTGGTATTTAGCCCGAATGTCGAGCTCGAAAAATGTGCCAAAAGGGACAAGAATGAAGGGGAAAACCCATCTATTCAAAGAAATATTTTTTAATTTCAATATGTTATACAAACGTGCCAAAAAGTAACATAAGGGGACCAATAGGAACATTCACCCCCTTATTCGGTCGTTCCTTTTTAGAATTACCTTCTCATCTTCTTCCTTCATCCATGTTCATGCCTCGATTACCCGAGATCATCTGGAATATTCCGGTTGAGGAGGTCGTCGATTTTGGTAAGATGGTTCTTCAGCCCCTTTATAAAATTAATAAAGCCGGATTACCTTTTGGGAAACTCTGGCAACCCGGCTGTAAAAATTAACTCATCGCGGATGACTAATAGCCGATGTCTTGTCTACTATTTTTAAGAAGAGACATTTGTGAGGAACAGTTGCATGTTATCAACCATCCGCCTTGGACGTTTCCCAAATTGACCCGTGGCTTTCCGTCCCCCGATCGCTCGAGGTTTGGCTTTATCGGTTTCATATACTAAGGGTTGAATTCCACAAAGGTAATAATTCATACGGGTTAATAAATCTGCCCTGAGGTCCAATCGCATTACCAAAGGGCACCCTTTATACCATAAAAAGCCGTATATTGTCAAGAAGTTTATGGAAACCAGTTGTTTCAATTAGATTACCTTTTGATGGCCTGCAATATGTCAAACTCAGACAGTCCATTCCAGTCAGATAGGAGTCGGTAGCGGTCAAATGAGCTTTAATAAGCAATGAACTTCCCCGTCACCTCGGGGACAACTGTGAAGCCTTCCAGCGTGTTGGGGAGAACCCGCTTCAGTTCCGGGGTCATCTCCTCCAGAAAGACTTTGATGACCACCTCGCCATCTTCCAGACCGATGCCGACACCGACCACGCCTGGCGCATTTAACAATTGCTCTTCGTAGAGTGCTTTCACTTCTATGGCCTGGGCAATCACTTCATTACGTTGCACGACCTCATCTTCTGATTCGGCCTCGACTTGTTGTGATGCTGCACAGCCTACCATTTCCACCTTGAGCTTTTTCAACACCTTTTTGATGGGGTTGGCAATAGTCGAAGCCGAAGAACCCGCGAATAGAAGACCCACGGGATTGGGACAGGTTTCTTCATCCGACACAATCAAAGAGCCGGAATCTCCGGGGGCGCTGAACTCCCCAGGGATGATCGCAAACTGATTGACAAACCAGGCAAGTCCTTTCGAGTATTGCACGAGTACTGTCACATCAATAGCATCAATGGTGCCGAAGGTCACGGCCGTGGTCCTTCCGGCTTTTTTGACAGCCATTCCAATTTGTGGGTCGAGGGGAACACTGCTCACCCGCCCGATATCGAGAATTTTCCCCTTCTTGTTTACCTTGCCTCTTATGATCTTTGCAATGGCGGCGTCGACCTGATTGCTGCCGGAAAGAGAAAAATCGATGGGGATGAATTTTTTCAATATGGCGACCTCATCTCCCTCACGACCGCCATCAAGCCATCCCGGTTGAATAATCAGATCATCTTTTTGGCCATCATTCTCAAGGGCCAGGACGTGGTTATTGCTCAAGATAAACTTCCTCCGCTTTCCTATTTTCTTAACGAGTGAACCGAGAGTGCCCGCGTAATTTCCGCCTTCGATGTTCGAGCCGGAGACCCCCAATTTAATGGGGCGGGGCTGCTTGGCCTTATGGTTTGCTGCCAGAGCCCATGAGGCGAGCAAGAAAACAACGATAGCCGTCAGCGATAGAGCTTTGTATATAATGGTTCGATTAAATCTGTGGTCCCACGTTCCCGATATGTGAGAGCGAGCTTCCATAAAATCACCTCCATACATTTTTCTGAGTTACCCTATAAGCTGTTTCTTTCCCTCCTTCCCAGAATTAACTGCCCCTTAATTAGCGAAAGGCTACCGGCTAAAATCCTCTTCGGTGATTTCCTCTAAAGCATCCGCGGCTGCCTCTCTCACATCGTCATCTTCATCCCTCACCTCATGATCGAGATCACCCGGGGCTTAAGCCGCAGGAGCGATACTTCCATTTCTTCCAAAGTCTCAGCAGCGGATACCTTTATATCTTCATTGAGGAATTTACGCCTTATCAAGATCTTGAGCCCACTTACTGCATGAGTTTTTGAGTATTTCCCTTTCGTGTTCCCTCCAGTCAGAACGAATAGGGGAAAAGGCACCAGAATCATTGGCTGGAACCTCTTCCCCTCAAGTTGGATGGGCATCGGTGACTCTCAGCTTTTTACTGGATCGGCAATTGAATACTCCCTTTTCCTATATCCGGAACATTTACTTTAATTGTGCAGGTGCCGGTGGCATAGCTCCTTACTGCTTCTGTAACACTTAGCCTCCAATAGGTGCTCTCTGGGTTAAACTTGTATTTTACTTTCTTGACAATTTTAGTGTCAGATCTCTCATACTTGATGGTAAATTTGGGTGTTCTTGTGAGGTACGTACTTTCGCTTAAATAAACCATGATATTGAACGCCGTTGCCGGTGGGATAGAGGTCAACACATTACCATCAAGGTCTTCCACAACAAAACTTTCTATCGTAGCCTGGTCGGCGGGAGGTAATCCCGAGATATCAGTTTCTTCGCCAAATGACAGCGAAAGCAGGCCCATAGTGAAAAACAGGGCTAGACCCAAAATCAATATTTTTTTCCTCATGACAATTCCCCCTTTATCTCCTTCGATTTTGAAGTTTCAAACCCCCCCAATTGAGTCTCTTCTTTTTTATCCGATCGTCTCACCTCCCTTCTGTAGTGCCCATCCAGAATTATGAGCCATATGATATAAGCAAAGAGAATCATTTTACGGTGGTCAAATCCTTCGCGTGTGAGTAAGACCTCGCCGAGGACCACCACATGAGACCAGACAACCCTCCCTCAAAACTCTGCCAACCAATCCTGGATTAGGCCCGATTCCCGGTAGTCACATTAATTCCCCGTTAACTGAAACATCATATCCCCGACGGTGGTGTGAAAGGAGAAGTTCCTGGCGGAGAATTGAGCCATCTTCCCGTCGCCGGGAGTTTGCACCGAGTATTGGCCGAGTTCAAAGCCGTTGCCGGAAACGCCAATCCAATACACCTCGCCTGCCCCTGCCGTAAAGGGTGTTTGGAGCTCACATGTGACAATGTATCCGCCGCTAGCGGGATCAGCAACCCAGCTATCGGGAGTCCTATCCTCTTCGTATATGTAGTTGTTCGGATCCCCCATGTTGTCGTCCAGGATCTTGATATGGACGGTGCCGCTCTGGGGGGATACGCACGTGAAGATGTTTATCCCTTCCACTGTCCTGTCCGCGGAGAAACTGAACTGCTCCGCGAAATTCTGACTCCCTGTTACGTTATACCAACATCCCCCGTTCGTGCCGGTAAGTGGCCCTTGGTCGAAGATCACGTTGGCAGGGCCACCACCTCCTGTCTTTACTTTCAGAGCTGGCTCCCCGAGCCATAGGTACATGCGCACATTATCAGCAGCGTAGGAGGAGGAGCCCCCATACAATACGAGCAATTCAAAATTGGCATCATTGAGGATATATGCGATTTCCTCGATGCCTTCGTTGAAGTACGCATCGAACAGCAACTTGTCGAAGTCATGGTTGGGAATAGTATACGAGGGCTTGGTGGCCCCCAGGAAACTGACGGATCCGCCGTCCCTGTTCAGCATGAATGCCTCAGCCAGGGTCTCGGCGGTTCCCTGAATTCCCGCATTGTTACAGGCAATGCTGAAGAGAACAGGCGTCATGTTCCCGTTACTCAGTGCCTTTGCGTCGGAGGTGGTGAACGACCCACCTGTTTGACTCCATCCAGACCAGCTTGTGGCCGAACCGTGTCCCCTGTAGTTGACAATTCCCTGCCCACTCTCGATGGCATTCTTGACATCGCTGTTCCCAGCGCCTGCTCCCCCATAGGCTGTGGTGACATTCATCCCGGACAGGATATTGGTCCTGATCCATTCCTTGCATGCAGTATATTTTCCTGGGTACCCTTCCCTGTGAGCCACCAGGAGGACATTTTCCACCCAGCCGTTCTCTTGGTAATTCAAGAATTTTTGCTTGTAGGTATTAACATGCCCTCTTCTCTTGGCGCAGACTCTGGCCAGCCCTATATCGGCATACATATCGTCCCCTGCGACACAGGCATACCAGTGATCGCTGGGATAGTAGTCGCTGGGGTTATACTCGCTTTGCCATTGATAGAGAGGTATGACGTCTTCGTCCCCCACAAAGACCACGAAGTCTAAGGTCGCCGGTGTGCTGGATTCATATACGTTTTGGATGTAGTCCTTTATGTTCTGAGCAGTGTTTCCGGTTTCGTTTGTAGTTACCGCCTTGATATTGATCCCCGGGTGCAGCTGTTTTATGGCCCTCTTTATCTTTCTCTTGAATTTCCTGTTCTTTGCGATGATCAGGTAATCCACGTCTCTATCCGCCTCGTAGTGAGATTCGGGATCATAATTGATTACGTTGTCCCTGTACATCGGTTCATAACCAGCCGAAACTCCACCGTCGGTTTCAAGGACGTTTTTTACTCCCCCCTCCTCATAGGTCAACCGTACCCGAACGGAGTCGTAAACCCTCAACTCGCCCTTTTGCGGGTTGTATGCGATAGGGGCCACCGCCAAGACAACGAACCTAATATCCCGCCAAATACTCGGGCCTTGGATCCAGGCAAGGTCTCTTGGGTACCACGTGTCCAAGGCGTAGAATTCCCCATCCATGGTAAACGGGCCCTCTTTCTGGCCATCGGTGAGGGGGACCTGGAAGGGAAATACCCTATATCCAGTCAAGGTCTTATAGGAGGAATTAACTACCTCCACCGAGACTCGCGCACTTCCCGGGACTTCAAGGGCCTTCCGGATGACGGGTAACTCAGGCTTGCCAACCTGTTCAGTTGTGGCATAGTCGGGAATTGATATCCTCTGAAATGCCCCCCCGTCCTTTGTAATTTCTTCCACATACATGCCAAGAATATCTACGTCCACCACGGTCTCCAGGGGATCTGACTTCACCACGCCTACTCTTGGTATCACCTCCTCTTGCCCCGTGAAGCTCACCCACGTCGCCGCGCCGTCTGCCATGGTAGTACCGGTAAAGAAGAGGGTGAGCAAAATTCCAAAGATCAATAATGGTATTGTTTTTTTCATGGTTTTCCTCCTTTCTTTGGCCTCTGATCAAGAGAATGTCAAGGCAATGATAAGCTTGAGAACCTTTCCTGCCTCAACGGCCGAAATGCATTCCCCCTTTCTATCCGAGAATTATTGAACCATGGCCTAATAAGGCCTAATAGCTATATTTCTCTTCGGTGATTTCCTCCAGGGCATCTGCGGCTGACTCCCTCACATCGTCAACTTCATCCCTCAATACGACCGTTAACGGGGGAACGACTTCCTGGCCCCCTATCTCAGCAAGGGCATCAACAGCGCTTTCCCTGACTCCAGCGTCTTCATCCTGCAGAGCCTGAATCAGAGCGTCACGCGCATTCTCTCCTCCCAGCTCACCCAAGACATCGGCGGCATTCGCCCTCACATCCTCGTCCTTATCGTTAAGCAAAACCTTGGTTAAGTGCATGATGACTTTCTCATCCTCGAATTCGGCCAGAGAATCCACCGCGTCCTCCCGGACCTCCGGATCTTTGTCCCCTAGGGCCTTGATCAAGGAATCCATTGAGGCATTTCCCAGGGCCCGCAGAGTTCGTTTTTCGGGAACGATAACCCTGGCCTCCGAGCCTTTTTTGGATCTTCCTCCCTCCCTGGGGAATATGAGCATCGTTTTGATCTTCAGGTGCACCCTTTTTGCGGTGTTGGGCCCGTATACTAAGACATGATCGAAATCTCGGGTTAGTCGCTTCAGTCCCTTCTCAAGGGGGAGGTTGGAGAAATCAGCGGAAATAGACTCTTCCGCCGGTTCGCACAGGACGAAGTTAATCCGCGTCTGATTGGCGATTTCCGTCAAGACTTCTTCCAAGGGGATATCCCTCGCCTTTACCGTCAAAAGGTTACCCTTGGTCCGGACAAGAAAGGGAGCCTCATCAGGCTCCCTGTTTTCTGAAACGCTAAGACTGGAGAGGTTAATAAGGAGAATTATGTGAATCACGCATATATATTTTTTCATGGGCGTCGTTTGTTTTTCAAATACGTTTCGCTCATGAGTGCCTTTATCGTATAAAACCCGTATATCACAACTGTCATTATCCTGTCAAGAAAAAAGGAACGGGAGTTTCCTGAGTTTTTTCAGAGGGACTCCGTTGTTTTTGAGCGCAATCTGCTGGAGAAGTGGGGTACCCAT
>Ga0209427_10000558_pt1 | contig 40126 bp, 32 predicted proteins | sample DeeMarSWOR136_30_FD_187465 | JGI IMG/M metagenome (GOLD analysis project Ga0209427, IMG submission 187465) | Marine sediment microbial communities from White Oak River estuary, North Carolina - WOR-1-36_30 (SPAdes) (version 2) | ecosystem: Environmental > Aquatic > Marine > Intertidal zone >...
TCCTTCCCTGTAGCTTTTTTGAATACCTTTCTTACCCAAACCTTTCCAGTGCCGATACCGTAGTAAGAAGCTGAGCAGGGAGCTCAGATAGATCTAACATTTCAGAAAATCCTTTATCTACCGCCTCTTTTTTGTGATCAACTGGGCTCCCTCAAACATAGTCTTTTCATAGGGGAAACTCAGACAGACATTCGAGAACAATCTCAAGTTCTGCTTGCAGAGTTAGAGGAATCTGCTCACAGAAATAGGGCTGATGGCAGGAAGCCCAAGACGGGGCAGGAATTGACTTTCTATTTGTCTGAGTCTCCCCCAAACCTAAGTTCCTCTCCTTCAAAATCGCTCTTTAAACCTTCCTCCGAAAACGCCAATCCCCGTTAGCCAATTAACATCCCTAATTTAGGGAATTGCTCTTACTCTCCACTCTCAACTCTTGGCTTTCAACTTTTCCAACCTCTCCTTCGCATCCTCCACTTCGGGTATTCCCGGGTCTGCATCCTTCCAGACTTCCAGGAACTCCTCATATTGCTCAATCGCTTTGTTATTCCAACCTGATTTTTCGTAAGCTAAACCTAACAGATAATGGGCCTTCACTGCCCAAGTTGCATTGAATGCTCTGTTATCATCATATCTTGAAAGTACCTTCTCAAACTCCGCCACCGCCTCACCCAGTCTCCCTGCTTCCAGGTAGGCTTTGGCCAGCGGATAGTGCACCCAAAAACCTGGGACATCTTTGGCTGCTTTCTCAAGATTATTCAGTGAGGCTTCCAAGTTGCCTTTTGAGAACTCAATACATCCAGTAGCATACCAGTACTTCCACATCATAGTCTCAGCGTTTTTTTCAATATCTTTCTTCAAAGCTGCTGTCACCTGTTCAGCTTTTTTAAAATCATTATTCTCCGCCAGAAGCTGAACATACGAATCCCGCCAATAGACAATATCATTAGGAGAAGCTCTGTGCCAGATTTCCATGAACCTTTCAAATTCTTTTAAAGCCAAATTCAGATTTTTCTTCTCCTCGTAGATATATGCCTTTACCCAATGTTTATTTGCATTCCACGATCCTTCCTCCTGCTCCATTCTATCTGCGGCAATGCCGTCGTCCAAAACCTTGAGGGCTTCTTCTAACTTTCCTTGGTAAACAGGGATAAAAGCCAGTAAAGTTCTTCCCCATGATCGAGCATCTTTCTCAACGGCGGAGGAAAGTTTCTGACAACAGCTTTCAGCTTTTGCATACTCTCTTTTAAAGACATACATATTCGCCAGGTTGTATAAAGACATGTAAAAGTACGGATTTATCTCCAAGGCTTTCTTGTAAGATTCAATAGCCTGGTCTAACTTCCCGTTCCAGGCATACAAATCACCTCGGGTGTCATAGGGATTAGGTTCATCAGGTGCTAATGATATATATTTGTTTATAGCCCAAACAGATTTATCAAAATCTCCCATGTCATTGTAGGCATAGGCGAGTCCGTTATATGCCAATTTATAAAGAGGGTCTATCTCAACAGCTTTATTATAGTAAAGAATTGCTTTCTCAGACTGGCGCTTACCGCGATAATAGTCCCCTAATTCACAAAATGCCTCTTTCTCTTCAGGATAGCGTTCTACTAACTTGTGTAGCTCCCTAATGTACTTGTTATAACCCCCTGAGGCCCATGCCTCCTTGGCTCTTATGTAATGTTTTTCCTTCTGGGTGGCTCTATCTGAGTATTCCACTGCTTTGGCTATCATTGTTTTGTGCTCCGAGCCAGTGGTGTAGTCAAATAACTTGAAGTATGCCATTGCAAAGGTGGAATCATACTCCAAAGCCTTCCTGAAGCCTTTCTCTGCCTCCGCCCAATAAAGCTTGGACTCGTAATCAAGTCCCTCAAGATAGTAACGATATGCTTCCGGTGAATGAGTGGTGACGTCAGCCACCGAAGGGTCTGATTCTTGCTGTGCTACCGCAGGCAAGGATAAATCATTCTTGATTTCAACTGTTAGTTTGTCAACCAAAGAAAATATGTTTTCTTCCGTTTCCCCGGTGATACGCTGAGAAGCTTCCACCTGACCAGTTGCTACATCAACCAGCTGAGTGGTAATCACAGTTCGTGGCTCAACTTGAAGGATGTTGCCTAAAAGCATCCACTTAGCCCCGGCTTTTGTGGCAACCTGGGTGGCAACTTCCCGGTCGATCTTTTTCTCTCCTTCCCTACCCAAAAGCTTAAGAATATCATATAGCCTCTGACTGGAGACCACACGCATATATTCAGATTCAGAAAGATCAGTTATCAGAAGATTAGTTACTATCTCACCCAGCCTTTCGGTATCCTCTCTGTCTATCATGTTATCAAAATACATTATGGCTAGAGAGTTTTCCTGGGCTATGGCCCTCTTCTCCGGAACCATCTCAACTTTGAAAGGTTTGAGAATGAAGAAAAGTAAAACGATTATAAAAATTACTGAGGCGGGAACTATGAAGGGCAGGAGCTTCTTCTTGGGTTTAGCCAAAACACCAACCCCTGTCTCCTTCTGCAATCCCTTCAAATCGGCTATGACCTCCGCTGCACCCTGATACCTGGTGCTGCGGTCTTTTTGTAAAGCCTTGTCAACTACCCTCTGTAATCCTTCCGGAACATTGGCTTTATACCTTGCCAGCGGCTCTGGCGTCTCATTTATTATTGAGTAAACCACAGCAACTTCTTGCTCACCCTTAAACGGAAGTTGTCCTGTGATCATCTCATATAAAACCACCCCAAAAGAGAAGATATCGCTTCTATGGTCTGCTTCTCTGCCCTGCGCCTGTTCAGGGGACATGTACTGTAAAGTACCAAGAGTTGTACCGGTCGTGGTTAGCTTAGTCACACCTTTCAGCTTGGCCAAGCCAAAATCCATTATCTTTACCTGACCTCGAGGAGTAAGCATAATGTTGTCTGATTTGATATCCCGATGCACAATCTCCTTCTCATGAGCAGCTGTCAAAGCTTCGCAGACTTGAAGGGCAATCTTAAGAATCTCTTCCATGGAAAGTCTATCCGCTTTGATTAACTCCTTTATGGATTGTCCCTCTATATATTCCATGGACATGAAACACTTCTGGTTCACTTCGTCAATCTCATATATGGTGGTTATGTTGGGATGATTTAGTGCTGAGGCTGCCTGAGCCTCATGGACAAATCGGGCCTTGGATTCAGAATCGCACAAAAGCTCCTGCGGGAGGAACTTCAAAGCAACCGTCCTCTTTAACTTGGTATCCTGAGCTTTGTAGACCACGCCCATACCACCCTCGCCGATTTTCTCTAAGATTTTGTAGTGAGAAATGGTTCTGCCGATCATTTTGCCCTTTTCACAAAAGATTGTCCTTTTTTATCTAATTTAGGCGAAGATTCGCTTGTTGTCAATGAAAAAAGGGGGAGCAGACACTGGTCTAACTATGATGTGCAGGTGTGGAAAACAGGAAAAGGTTTACGAGAATTCGGTAGAACTTTTCCTTGTTGCTATTTGTGTATTTGCAAAAGGGGTCTGGGAGGTCGGTGGTTGTGAGGAACCCGGTCGAGTCAATGTTTCTTTCATATTCTCGCTGGCCTTTTTGCCTTGCTGCTTGACGCCGGTATACGCAGATGTCCTCATTCTCTATTTCTTGGCCTCAATTCCTTATTTATCTGGTCTTCTTTTCAGTCAAAAATGGACGAGCTTCTGGCTCAGAGGAGAAAGATGAATGTCTCAATCCCTTACTCATCAGGCTTTTCATTCAGTCCAAATCACTAGAAAGAATACCCCAGCATCACTGAAATTACTCTATTTTTTACGTCTATACCGGAATCATAGATTTTTGTCAATCCCAAATTGTATCGGGCATCAACTGTGAGTCCGCCTGGGCCAAGTTCAAAATCAACTCCTCCACCGAAAACTAACCCATAGTCAGTGTCTTTTAGATTTTCCATGTTTGTTTCTTGAGATCCAACCTTATGTTTGCCGCTCAGCTTTAGGGCGAAGGAGGGCCCAGCAAATAGGTTAGGCTTAACACGATTCTGGGGCAGTAAGGAAAGTTTACCTAAGACAGGGATCTCCAGGTAGTTTAGGACCTCCCTTATGGTCGAAGTTTCAATCATAATGCCAAATTCGTCTGTTCTTACTATTTCACCGAGATTTGCCCCTTTCATGCTAAACAAGAATTCTGTTTGAACCGCAAACATCTCATTGATACTGCAAGTGATAAAAGCTCCACCGCAAAATCCCATTTTGGAACCTGTGTCTGGCCAGCCGCCCTTGTAATCTGCAATATTGAGTCCGGCTTTCAGTCCTATTTCTGTTAGTCTTCTCCCAAAAACTGCACCAGGAAACAGAAACGTGGCTGCCAAAGCGATTGTTAACAAAACAAAGATTATTCTTTTCATATCAATCTCCCGCTCAATAAAGTTCACAAGTTTTGTAAGGTAAGGAATGGTATGTCCCGTCTCAATCCCTTATTCATCAGATCTTCTTTATATATTCTAAGTCTCTGAGACTCTGAGTCGTTCTTGAATGATGCGGGCCAACCGTCTGAACTCAATGTTTTTTGCATATTCTCAGCGAGCCTTTTGCCTTTCTATTCGACCTGGGCATGGGGTCGGTGTTACGGTCTCTTTCCAAAGGGACAGCTCAGATTATTCCCCGCAGGTCTTCTGGGGAACGGGCCGTAGCTATAACCCTGTGAGGTCTGAGTCTCCCCCATCTTGAAAACCCAACTTCTTTATCTCCACTGCTCCCTGCTCGGATACCCCGCAAACCTCTCCGTTAAGTTCACCAGTTCGCCGTTAATCATTATTTCGTTTATATGGTATCTTCTGTGCAATTCCTCCATAGCCTTCGTATTGCCATCTTTTGCTTGGTCACGCAGGACCTTGAGCCTTTCTTTATACTTTGTTGGTTTCTTGGGCATTGTTTCCTCCTTATCCTGTAGCTTTTTTTGAATATCTTTCTTACCCAAACCTTTCCAGTGCCGATACCGTAGTAAGAAGCTGAGCAGGGAGCTCAGATAGATCTAACATTTCAGAAAATCCTTTGTCTACCGCCTCTTTTTTGCGATCAACTGAGCTCCCTCAAACATAGTCTTTTCATAGGGGAAGATCTCAAAAATCTCAGCAAGACGGATATCTTCACAGAACGGGAAGCTCTGTGGACCCCACTCTGATCCCGTAGAATCCCCCCCAAAAAAAGCAGGACCTAAGGGGCTGACTTGCTTGTTCGAGATCTCCCCCAATCATAAACTCTTCTCCTTCAAAATCGTTCTATAAAGGTCCGTCTCAGGAAATGCCAATGTATATTACTCGATTAACATTTTTAGTATAATAAATAACCTTCGCCCTGTCAACCTTAAAATTTGATCAGGTCTTTTCTTGCCTCATGTAAGATATCTCGATAGGAGGCTTGGGGGTCGGTGTCCTCACCCCTGCTTTCACCCCCGTTCTGCCAACGGATTCCTTAACGCATTTCAAAGAGTCACTCGTGGTTTCTCTATTCCTTAGACTCAACCCTTCTGTTTTGGAAGAGCGGAAAGATCGCGCTTTTGAAACAAAAATGAAACAGTCTGCGCTTAAGCAGTTGAAAGTCAACAAAGGATAGCGGGATTGTGGCCCTTTGCCTGACTACGTTCCTCCCCGGAGAGTGCAGTTTATCATTCAATATGGCAAATCCATCGTCGAGTTTTACCTTCTTCGCTTGAGTGAACCTGCTAACATTCTATTGAGCTCCAAACCATTCTTAGGAGCGTGGGCATTCACATCGTTGTTGAAGTAGACGTAAGTACCGATCTTGAGCTTTTTGATCTGCTCTGCCCATTGCCTCAACTCTCCCTCGCTGTAATGATAGTCATACCATGACTCAACTCCGTGAAGCCTGACATATGCAAGCTTGCCGGTCGACACAACTTCAGAAGGAAGCTTGGGTGCTGAAATAATGCAGAAGATCACCTTGTGAGAAGAAAGCAGATTATACACCTCTTTGCAAAACCAGCTTTTGTGCCTGAACTCTATGACATTATTATGATCAGGAGAGAGGGTCTTCAGAAAATCCTCAAAAACCTTCATATGTTTCCCTCTTGTCAAAGAAGGAGGCATCTGAAACAATATGCAAGCCAATTTATCCCTCAGCAGATCAGCCAATGAATAAAACGAACCAAGCAGTTTCTCGGTCCCTTTCAACTTTTTGACGTGAGTTATTATCCTGTTGGCTTTGAGGGTAAAAAGGAAATCCTTCGGGGTCCTGTTATACCAACTATTGAGCATATTCTTGAAGGGGAACCTGTAAAAGGACATGTTTATCTCCACTGTCTTGAAATGCTGAGCGTAATAGCTTAGCCACTCTCCCTGCCTCAAATCGGCAGGATAGAACCTTCCCACCCACCCTTCATAACTCCACCCCGAACATCCTATGTAGAAGTTTCTTTTTGAATCCATAACTCCCTGTTCTTAAGCCTTCGGCGATATGTCATTCCTTTCTGTTTTGTATATCTCTTTCCTTCTTGCTTCCAAGAGATCAGGCTGTTTGCCGAGAAATTCAGCAGCAGTTAAGATGGCCCTGCCCATTGACCGAACCTTTTCCACAAGGTGCTTAATCTTCTGCCGGTATTCCAAATCCCTTGTCAGGTGATGATCTAATATTACGGTCCTCACTTTGGTTCGAGCAACAATCTCAATTAGCTTTTGACTACACTCCTCAAAAAGCTTTGGATTGGCCTTTTTGGGATGGTAGCTCGGATAGCCGGAGATGACTAACACATCTGGGTTCTCAGTCACAATCCACTCCACAGCTTCGTCAGTCTGAGGTCCCTGAACATCCGAAGCAAAGACAAGCTTTTCTCCAGCATGGCATATTGAGCACATCACCACAAATCCGGATTTGGAAAGAACTTCTCCGTGCGGAACGGGCGGAGAAACCCCAATCTTGGTATTCGAAAATTGAAGCTCCCTTCCATCCGCATACTGTATCTCTTTGGCTTTCTTCTCATATAACTTGAGGAAAAGCTTAGCCCGTTTTCTCTGGTTATAGTTGATGTTCCTTTGTGGATGCTTCAGTAATAGGATTTTCTCCTTGTAGAAATCTGCCTCAGGGAAGTAATGGTCATGATGATAATGCGAAACGATCAGAACATCAGCATGCTGAGCGTAGTCGGATACTTTGTCGGAAAGCTCCCTCACCCTGCGCAGCTCCAAATTGGTGGGAGGAAGTCCATACCTTAAAGGGGCGAATGATACCCCAGGATCAATCGCAATCTTCAAATCAGTCTCTACAAAAGTTGCCATAGACCGGACGCCCAAAGAATCAAATGCCAAAGGAACTACTCTCATCGTTCTCTCCAGATGAGGACACCTTCAGGCGAAGAGTTCCTCCCATTTTGCAATCATTAAGTCAACCAAGACTTGTGCATCCTCAAATCTCTTCTCATGAAATAGACCGATTAGCTCTTCCAGAAAATGATGGGAAAAATCAATCCACGTTCTGGAGATGATCTTCCACTCCTTCTCTTTTGTCCATGGTATGGAGGGGTATTGATCATCTCTGAGCCTTTCTTGGCGCTCATATTCTCTGATCATCTTTTCCCATTTTTGCCTTAAAGTCTCCATTTTTTTCTCTCCCGTAACCGTTAGTGATAAGAAAAATAAAATGGTTAACTCATGATTTGTCAAACAGTTTCAGGAAGCTTCAAAAATTCGAAAAAATATTGTTGACACCTTTGGATTCTTTCGTATATTATGGTAGGTGCACATATGTGCAGTATAATTAAGGTCTGATCTTTCTTGTTGTTTTCAAGGCTTCTGGATTGGCGGTGATCTACTTTGTATCCGGCTATAAAAACCCAGATTAAGCAATTGCAGGAGCAGCTTGCTCGTAAATATCCACAAACCCTGATAAGATGGAACGAGTATGTTCCAATCCCTACTGGGATTCACCACCTCGATCATGAACTCTTGCAGGGAGGATTCCCAAGTGGTCACCTGATTGAGATCGTAGGTTCAAAATCCTCAGGGAAAACCACCTTACTTTTCAAAATCCTTTCCGGCCTAAACAAAAAAGAAAATTCAATTGCCTATTTTGATTTTCCTTACACGTTCTATCCCCCTTCTGCTCAATGGAGTGGAATTGACTTAAAGAAGCTCTTGGTTTTGAGACCCAAAAACATTCAGTTCGGATTGAGAGCAGCGGAGATTCTTTTCAGAAGTGGTGGTATATGCGTGGCTGTTTTTGATCTTGTCGGAACCAACGATCAGATTTCAAAAGCACTTCTTTTACGCTTGAAAAGGAGTGTTAAACAGGCAAGTGGAATTGGAATTTTCTTAAGGGAGCCCGATTCAACCAGAGTTCAAAGAAATCAGATAGCACTTTGTTTAAAGGTAGAAAAGCTGAACCAGAAACTTTCGGTCAAAACAGAAAAGAGTTTGTTTGGGAAAGAGAACCAAAATGTGGAGTTGGTGTTAAATGATTAAAAGAATTGCCTGCGTAATAATACCTAATTTTCCCTTACTTATTCAATTTAGAAACAAACCAGAGTTGGATAAGACACCTGTGGTCTTGGTCCAGGGTGAGAGCAACAGATCAAAGGTCTTATATATGAACATCCAAGCAGCCAATGAGGGAGTCGATTTGGGGATGACAGTGATTCAGGCAAATAATGTCTGTCCAAAGCTTTGTGTTTTGGCAAGGAATCCAAAAAAGGAACAGTATAGTTTCGATGAACTTTCAAGAAAGTTAGAAAGGTTCAGCCCTTTCATTGAAGAAGCAAAACCCGGAATTGCATACTTGGACGCTTCAGGATTCAGAAGAACATATCCCCAAGAGAAGGATTTGGCTGAAGAACTGATCTCTTTTATAAGACTTCAGGGGTATCCAGTCAAGGCAGGGATGGCAGGCAACAAGTTCACTTCTTTAGTTGGGGCTTCAATCAGTGAGATTTATTCTTACACCATCGTGCCTGACGGGAAGGAAAAAGAGTTTCTCAAGTCACAATCCATCCAGCTTTTGCCTCTCGATCAGAAGACACATGAAACACTGCACCGGCTTGGCATAAAGACTCTCGGACAGTTCGCAATCTTGCCTGACCAGGAGGTTGTTGAGAGATTTGGTGCAGAAGGTCTCAAGCTTTTGAAACTGGCAAGGGGCGAGGATGATGAACCGCTCAAGCCAAAAACATTTGATGAAGAGGAAAGTCAAGCTAAAGATTTGGACTCCCCACTTGAAACTCAAATTGGCATCCTCTTTTATGTCAATTCAATCCTCGAAAAGCAATTAAGGGATCTTTCCGGAAAAGGATTAGCTTGTGAAGAGGCTTTGGTAATTCTGAAAACCGAGAACAACCAAGAGATACCCATTCAGTTATCAATGGCTAAAGGAACAAACAAAACAAAAGTGCTAATTGATTTGCTCAGATTTGAACTGGAGAAAATCACTCTACCTGCTCTGGTGAAAGAAGTCAGGGTTAGCATTGAGAGAACCTCTCCTCTGTTATCTGAGCAACTCTCTCTTTGTCAGAAAAAGGAAACAAATGTCTTAAGCCAGATATTGACCCAAATAAAAAGAATCTTGGGCAATGGAAATATTCTATCTCCTCAAATCGTATCCTCTCACAAACCGGAAGGCAAGTTCCAATTAATCCGATATACACACCACCAAGACAGAAGTTCCAAAGAAAATCGTAAGAACAAGAAATTAGACAAAAGGCATATCACTGATCTATCAGAGTCAGCATTTTGCTTTTCACGAAATTCCATACTTGGATTGAGATTATATAACCCGCCCAAGCCTGCCACGGTGAAAACAGAAGGCGGATTGATCAAATTTGTGATTGCTGATTTCTGGTATGGAGAAGTGGCGAAACAAATAGGTCCCTGGGAGATCTCTGCAGAATGGTGGTCTGAAGAACATGATAGATATTACTTTGAGATCGAACTTTCTGAGGGTGAGCAATATCTTATCTTTTTTGAAAATTCATCTAAAGGGTGGTTTTTGCAAGGTATTTTTGACTGAGAGGCTTAAAAATGGATTATGTTGAACTACACTGCCACTCGAATTTTTCCTTTTTAGACGGAGCAGGCCATCCTGAAGATTTGGTCGAGAAAGCATCTCATTTTAAGTGCAAGGCTTTAGCCTTGACCGATCATAATAGTCTTTATGGCATAGTCCGATTTCACAAAGCATGCAAGGAAATGGGAATCAAACCCATAATAGGTTCTGAGATCACACTCGAAGATGGTCATCATTTAGTTCTACTTGTCAAAAATCAACAAGGTTATTCCAACCTTTGCCAACTTTTAACGCAAGCATTGCTTTCTCACACAAAAGGAGAAGCAAAAATCAAACCTGAAGACCTCTTCTCCAGAGCAGAGGGATTAATTGCTCTTTCGGGATGTCTTTTGGGAGAGATACCATCATTGCTTTTGAGGAATGATTGTGAAAATGCAAAAAAGCTTGCTTTGAAGCTTAGGGAGGTTTTTGACAAAGATAATTTCTTTTTGGAACTTCAGTATCATAATAGACCGGAACAGGCTGTGGTGAATTCCCAACTCATAAATCTGGGCAAGAAACTGAACATCCCCATTGTTGCGACAAACAATGTCCACTACATAGAACCTGAAGGTCGAAGGTTGCAAGATGTTTTGGTCTGCATCAAAAACCACACCAATTTGGATCAGGCTGGCACGCTTCTTTACCCTAATGCGGAAAGGCATCTTAAAAATTCTCAAGACATAAAAAGACTGTTTGCTAAATACCCTGAAGCCATTGAGAACACTCAAAGGATTGCGGAAGCATGCGATTTTTCCCTTGATTCTCTAAAGCCCTCTTTGCCGGCCTTCTCTGTCCCAAAAGGTGAGACTCCGTTCAGCTATCTTTATCAGCTAACCCATGAAACCGCAAGAAAGAGATATAAACCCGTGACCCCGGAGGCAGCTAAGCAGATCGCCCATGAATTAGGCATAATTCAAAAGCTCGATCTGGCAGGATACTTTCTGATAGTCTGGGACATAGCGAGATTCTGTAGGGAAAAGGAGATTTTATGTCAGGGCAGAGGTTCTGCTGCCAACTCAGCAGTCTGTTATTGCTTGGGAATAACTGCGGTTGATCCGGTTAAGCTTAATCTTCTATTTGAGAGATTTTTGTCGGAAGAGAGAAAGGAAGCTCCGGACATTGATATTGACATTCAGCATAACCGTAGAGAGGAAGTCATCCAGTATGTTTACAAAAAATATGGGAGAGAACATGCGGGGATGGTTTGTGAGGTCATAACCTATCGAGGCAGATCATCGGTCAGGGACGTGGGCAAGGCTTTGGGTTTCTCGCTGGAGCAGGTAGACAGGCTGACAAAACTATTAGATCATTACTCAGATAGCAAGGAGATTGTGGAAAGGGTTAAGGAGTCTGGGCTTAAAGCAGAAAGCAAAAGAGTAAAGCTTTTGGTGGAACTTTGCGAGAAAATCGAAAACTTTCCCAGACACTTAGGGATCCACAATGGTGGAATGGTAATAACCGCAAGTCCTCTTTCTGAGATTGTGCCCATAGAAAACGCCACCATGCCTGATAGAACCGTGATCCAATGGGATAAAGATGATGCTGGAGACGTAGGATTGGTGAAAATCGACCTGTTGGGCTTGGGGATGCTTACCCTAATTGATTGTGCAATTAAGCTTGTCAAAGAACATAAAGGAATTACAATCGATCCAGCACAACTCAGCTATGATGACTCCAAAGTTTATAGTTTGCTTTCCAATGCAGACACAATTGGAGTCTTCCAAGTGGAATCCAGGGCGCAGATGAATACCTTGCCCAGGATGAAGCCAAGATGCTTTTATGATCTGGTCATAGAGGTAGCTTTGATCCGTCCCGGGCCGATTCAAGGAGAGATGGTTCACCCATATTTGAGAAGAAGGAATGGAGAAGAATCCGTTACTTATCCCCATCCCTGTTTAGAGTCGATTTTGAAAAAAACTTTGGGTGTTCCTCTTTTTCAAGAGCAGGGAATGAAGGTAGCCATGCAGGCAGCTGGATTTACCGCATCCCAGGCGGATGAATTAAGAAGGGCAATGGGCCACAAAAGATCAAAGGAGAAGATGGAAAAATTAAGTGTAGCCCTGATTCAAGGCATGGTCAAAAACGGGATTGACCTTGCATCCGCATCCAGTATTTACAAGCAACTGGCAGCCTTTGCCGATTTTGGCTTTGCGGAATCCCATGCAGCCTCTTTTGCACTCTTGGTTTATGTGTCTTCATATTTTAAGGTTTACTATCCTTCAGAGTTTTATTGTGCTCTTTTGAATGCCCAGCCTCTGGGTTTTTATAATCCTTCCACCATAGTGGAGGATGCAAAAAGGCACGGAGTAGAAATTCTAAATGTTGATGCAACCAAAAGCCACTGGGACTGCACTCTCGAAGGTGAAAAGGTTAGACTGGGATTCAGATACGTTAAAGACCTGGGTCCATCTGCTAAAGAAAAGATCGAAAAAGAACAAGTTCAAAAACCCTTTGAATCTTTAAAGGATTTTGTTTTTAGAACCAAACTTCCCCAATCAGCACTTGAAGAGTTAGCAATGGTGGGTGCTTTTTCTTGTTTCGGATTAGATCGAAGACAAGCTCTATGGAAGGTGCGAGGATTGGCAAATAACAGCACAGACGAATTTTCCCTCAAGAACTCCCATTCAACTGAGGTCGCTTTGCCTTCTATGAATCCTTCAGATATTTTAATCGCAGATTATGATGGATTAGGACTTTTTCCAACCAGACACCCCATGCAATTTTTGCGAGATCATTTGAATGGACTGGGAGTAATATGTGCCTGCAATCTGAGAAATGCAGATGGAGGGGATATAAAAGTTGCAGGTTTGGTCATTGTCAGGCAAAGACCGGGCACTGCGAAGGGATTTGTCTTCCTAACACTGGAAGATGAAACCGGTTGGATAAATGTGGTGGTAAAACCGAATTTGGTGAAGAAATGCCGAAGGGCAATTATGAATTCTTCCGTCCTTTTAGTGAAGGGAGAATTAGAAAAACATGATAGAGTACTAAATGTAATTGGGAAGGAATTCACGCCTCTCGATTTTCCGCAAGGTGGCGTAAAATTCGAATCGAGAGACTTCAGATAGTATCTTTACTTTTTTTTTCAAACAAACTATCGTCCTCTTCGATCTTTATCGGGAACTCCCTCAACTCAGGATATTCCTCCATCAACCCCCTCCAGAAAGGGGCGTCGATCGGAAGATCGAGTTTGTATCTGATCATTATGGCATTCGCTACGGCTTTCGCTGCGTAATGATTGTTCATGTAGACGTAGAGCTTCTTTCTCAAATCCTTTATCTGGTTCAAATTTGTAATGAACGGATCGAGCTCTTCAGAGGAATAAAGATAGTTATATTTCTCCGCAGCAGACTTTGACCTGAACCACTTCTCCACGTTTCTCCCATGCATGCGAAGATAAAAGATCGGACCAATCGTCTTGAAGTCCTGCCTGATCGAGAAATAGAACTTGGGTTCGTCTATGTATACCAGGCTGGCATTATAGTTGTTCAGAGTTTCTTCAGTCACATTCGATTGGTCGCTCCAACTCCTGTGGCGCAGCTCAACAGCTGTGGGGTAATCCTTGAAATAGCCAAGAATTCTATTTAAGCCTTCCACATTGGGTGGAACAAGCCTGAAGCTGGGAGGGAACTGAATTAGCAAGCATCCAAGTTTATTGGTCTTCACCAGAGGCTCCAATCCGTTCTTAAAAGTGTCAACATCGTTTTGGGTTATCTCTGGGTCTTGTCCTGTCGCCTGCTGAAACATACCTGGATGAGTAAACTTCTGCCAGAGCTTTATGGTAAACTCGAAATCTGCTGGCGTCTTTTTTATCCAACCCCACACATATCCCGGTGCTGGTGGCCGATAGAAGGTAGAATTGATCTCCACGGTGTTAAACCTCTCCGCATAATACCGAAGCTCATCCACCTTGCCCGGAGGATAGAAAACACCCTTCCAGCTTCCCTGAGCAGATGCTGGATACGACCAACCAGAAGTGCCTATTCGAAAGGCAGGCTGTGTCTCGTTCATCATTGTTATCTTCGGTCTCCAGAACTAACTCTTCATTCAAGATATGATTCCTGCAACTCGAAAGTCAAGATTTTTCTGAGGCGGGCGGTGTAAAACGAAATGACACTGTATGCGTGTCAAGATTAAAAACTCCACGAAGCTCGGAGATACAAAAAATCGGTAAGTAGGGCCACCTCTGGGAAAATCCGCAGAAATCCGTCGGCGCCTCATTTGGTCTTATCTAAATGGGGGTAGAGGGTCGGTGGGGTTCCCCTGATGGTGTTTCAATTTTGTTTCAATTCGGTTTACGTTTTTGTGGGTTTTCATGGGTTACGATGGGCTATTGCAAAACCGCTAAATCTTAATCTGGTCTTGCAATAGCCCATCACTAAACAAGTTGTGTGTGGCACCTAAAAGGATTCGAATCCCGTTTCCCGCTTTTTTATTTTCTTCAATTCCAAGATGTCTATCTTTTGGTGCTGTGTCCTTGTGCCCTTAGTGGAAGAGGATTTACACCATTCCTCTGACAAATACATCAGCACGAAGAACATTACCAGTTTCAATATGACAGCTCTTCTCGTCTTGAGAATCTGCACTAAATCTGACAGTAAGCCTGTCCCGGTCAAGGCTACTCAGCTTAATCAAACAGGGAGCTCAAACAGAATGGTGATGCAGGTCCCTTTATCTACCGCCCCTTTTTCTTCAGCCTTCTTTTGAGCTCCCTTTCCAAAATACAATAATCCCCCCTCTCTAAAAATCAAAGAGTCTTTATTTAAATCCCGAACGCGTTTGTGATTCACTTCCCAGCGTTCCTGGGACCCCCATCTTATTTACTTCCATAAAGGGGCTTTTAGGACTTCTCTACCGATCTCCTCACTGTAAACTCAAAATCGCTCATTCGCTCCATAAGTCCGAAACAAATTCCCAGAAGCTCCACCCAGGTTTCAGCCTTGATCACTCCGGCGTTTTTTTCTTTGTTTACCGATATCGCCTTTTCAGGGATCCCACAAACCTCTTTTATCTCCTCAATTCCAAGCCCCGATATGGGGAATTTGACCTCGTATCCCACTTTTCGCCTTCCTATGCTAAATCTGAGCCTCTCTAAGCCGGCTCAGCGTTCATCATAAAACCAGGGGCTGTTGCCGAAGTCTACAAGTGTCACCTTGAACGAACTGAAGAGTCTGTTATGCCGCAGGAAGAATGAGATTCTCCCCCCGCCCTTCGGCGGGGTTAGAATGACACAATGGGGTTGAGCCACAGCCCCATAATATATCTAACCCAGGAATCTTTTTAATAGGTTTATATTTCATCCTCCTTGTTTCTTCCAAAGTTTTGATAAGGTTTTGAATTTCAGAAGGGAAGGTCTCAGAAGCTTCCAGCAATATTTTGGGGCTGTAGCCCCCACACAGGTGGGAACTGGAAAGCTAAATCAATCCCTTGTCTGAGACCTTCCCCATCTATAGGCTCCTCTCCTTGAAAATCTTTAGCTTCATGCTTCTCCAAGAATGCGAATCTATGTTAGTCGATTGACACCATAATTTAGCCAATCATTTCTGGTATGTCAAGCAAAAAATACTACTATAATGAAGTTATTTCAGAGTGCCATATTAGAATATCTCATGAGATCCCATTGCAGATAAAGGGCATGCGGAATTAACAGTCCTACATAACCTTATGCTAAGAATATCAAGTTCCACATTAAGCGGTTTGATGACTTTTGATGTTGTTCTTTCAAGCATTTGCAGGGTTTGGACATTGATCTTGCACTTTAAAAGAAATCATGTAAATTAGTAAAATAAGTCTTGACAAACGTAAGCTGAATCTTTACATTAGGTTAACGTTTATAGATACTCGCTTGTCTCAGCAGGCTAAATACTCGCGCCTGAAAGTTGTAGCTCGCAGTTTGTAACTACTGCCACCTCAATATCGTTCTTCTGCATAGGAGGCTGGTATTAAAAAGCTTCTTGATAAACTCTGAATTAAGTGGAACAAAAAGGGAGTGCAATCATTGTGGTTGCCATTTAATCGTAAACTATGATAGGAACCCACCCTAACCCTCCCTTGTCAGGGAGGGAATCTCACGTGTCCACCTTGTAGTGAGCGTAGCGAACCTACTGGCAAAGGGGACAACAGGGGTTAACCAAGTAGCTTCCGAGCTTGCCCTGAACCGTACGGTTCAGGGCTCGTCTCGGATGAAATACCGTCGCAAACCCTTCGACTATGCTCAGGGTAAACAGGATTGCGACGCTACATAATCTGTTGATAACCATTATGATTGCATGTGATTCATATGGATCGCTCTCCTTTAACCACGCAGAAAAACTTTTATGTATTTAGCAATTTCCAAATCGGAGGTGAGCAAAGATGAAAACTGTTGATTTCAAAAGAAACCTAGTCATAGCACTAACATTCCTACTTGTTGGAGCTTTTGGCGTGCCGAGTAATGGTCTGGCTGACCTGCAAGATGGATCGGTGGGGTATTGGAGTTTTGATGAAGATAGCGGTGATAGCGCATATGATTATTCTGGAAATAATGATCATGAAGCAATAGAGAGTGCAACCTGGGCTACTGGGTACTTCCGATCAGATGGTGACATGATGTTTGTGGAAGGCGGCGTAGCTTCACACTTTTATGAACACATTCAAATGAATCCGGTCGTCGACCTGGCGATCGCAAATTGTTAAGATGACAGCGTTAGCATTCTTTTAGGGGACGGAGAGGGTGGTTTTGGTGAGCGGCAGGACTTCCCGGTTGGGAATGCCCCTGAGGGCCTCGCCACAGGGGATTTCAGCGGGGATGGGATACTGGACCTGGCGGTCACGAACTTTGAGGATGACAGCGTTAGCGTCCTTCTCGGGGACGGGTCAGGTGGTTTTAGCGAGCCGCAGGCCTTCCCAGTGGGGGATGGTCCACACTACGTGATCACGGAGGACTTCGACGGGGATACGGCGCTGGACCTGGCGGTGATGCATTGGCAAGATGACTTCGTTAGCATTCTTCTGGGGGACGGAGAGGGCAGTTTTGGAGAGCGGCAGGATTATTGGGTAAGAGATATTTCTAATTCTGACTTTGTTGCGGGAGATTTCAATGGGGATACTCGGCCCGATCTAGCACTCGTGAGATTTAATGATTCTGTCTTCGTTCTGCTGAACGATGGTTCCGGTGTTTTGGCGACGCCCAGGTGTACTTCGTGGGGTGGCATCTTCGTAACATAGTCACGAAGGATTTTAGCGGAGATGGCAACCTCGACCTGGCGGTTTCATCAGCTGACGACAGTATTTACATTCTTCTGGGGGATTCAGTTGGTGGTTTTGGCGACCGCCATGTCTATCCCGTGGGGGATCACCCACGGGAAATGGCTGCCGGAGATTTCAACGGGGATGATCTGCCCGACCTGGCGGTTCTAAATTTCGAAGACTACAATGTGAGCATTCTCCTTAACGACGGAGTTGGTGGTTTTGGTAACCGACAGGACTATCCCCTCAACAAATACCCTCAATGCATAGCCGTAGGTGATTTCAATGGCGACGACGCGCTCGACCTGGCGGTGACCATCTACTGGGCATCCGTTAATAGCTATGTAAGCATTCTTCTTAACGACGGAACCGGTGGTTTTGGTGACCGGCAAGACTACCCGGTAGGAGATGGGCCTATTTGGGGTCTAGTCGTAGGAAATTTCAATGGCGACTACTACGCGCGACGAGGCGACGCCAATGGAGATGGTGTGATCAATTCGGCTGATGTTGTCTATCTGATAAACTACCTGTTCAAAGGTGGACCCGCGCCTGATCCTTTATGGGTCGGGGATTGCAATTGTGACGGCATCATCAATAGTGCGGATGTGGTCTATCTAATTAACTATCTGTTCAAGGGAGGACCGGAGCCCTCCTGTTAGTTCCGAGAGGTGTAGCGGTTTGATTATGGTTATCAACTAATTGTCCTAACATGAACCTCACCCCCTTAGTCCCCCTCTCGACATTTGTGGAGAGGGGGAGACAGGGGGAGAGGTAATACCGAGATTCTCCCCAAGTAAAAACAAAGTCCGTATAGCGGGCACCCATCCTCACCCAATGTTGGCGGGTTAGGTGCCCCGCCTAAGAATCTGAGGTGGCAAAATTTGGCAAGTTAAAAAGCTGATGACCTTTATCAAACCGCAGATCGGTATATAAAGGAATTCCTTGTAGCATGAATGCGACCACTACAACTGCACATGGAAAAGCACCAGCTTGGTTTATGGTGCGTCTGCCCTTCGGATTCGCTCAGGACAATGAACTTGTCGAACTGCCGAACCATGAAAGCTGGGGCTTCCTTTTGACATTCTCCATCTCGCAGGGAAGATTACAGGTGTTCGGTTCTTATAGCTTCTTTCTTTCCACCAGGAGTTCTTGCATCCCTGTTTGAGGCTATCACCTTCTGAGAATTTGACTAATACTATTTCTTGTAGGACGATCAAGCCGATTGTAACGAAAAAGATATTTCCATGTGGGAGGCACACATCAAGTTATTTGATCGTTCCCACAGTTTTTTGGCAAAAAAGATACCCTTTTCGAAAGAAAAAAATCTATCTGACCAATTTAACCTATTAAATTTTACCAAGTTATATCCCTTTTTAAGACACTTGCCAACAGATGGGCACAGAAGTTGCAAAGGTGCTACTAAAAATACTAAAATGGCAATTGTGGGGCGGATAGAAAGGAGAAATTGATTTCACATAGTTTTAGCCTTATGTTTTAAGTATTCTTATTCTAAAGTTTGCAATAAAGTAGCCGATAGGCTACACAAATGGGAGTGTGAGGGGACGGCCGCGGAAAAACCATTTTGCAGATTTCGTGCACGCGGAAAGCACTTCCCAAACAAGTCGCAGTTAGACACTACATGGGGGGTCAGCTTTCATTTTTCCAAAGAATTTAAGCATAAGTAGCTGAATGCATCTGGGAAAAACTCCCATCGGAAATTCATGCGCTAGGGGGGTCTTCTACGGCAGAAGAATTAAAGCAATCCTGTCGTTCGTCCCTTAAATGGACTTGAGTGAATTAGACCAGGACGAAGGCGAAACTAAAAAACCTCAAAAAATGAAGGGGGGTGAAAAGAGATGAAGAGCATCAGAAAGCTTTTCGGTAGCCAGGCCGGATTCACTCTGGTCGAGTTAGCTATAGGACTGGTGATTATCGGACTTCTGATCGGGGCTATTCTGGGAGGCGCCCAGATGATCAAAAACGCCAAGATCAAAAGGCAGATAAATGACCTGCGAGGTCTTTACGGAGCGGTCTATACCTACTTCGACAGATTCTTGCAGCTGCCCGGGGACGCTGACGCTGACGGTTATTTCAACAGCGACTCGCTGGTATGGGTTGACATCGAGTCCGAAGAGTTAGCTTACGAGAGCAAAAGGAGTCCGTTTGGAGCTAAGTACTACTTCGGTGCTGACACGGCTGCAACACCAACGTCCTACAGGAATGGTAATTTCATCAAGGTCAGCATTCCCCCGGACGTGGCGGAAAGTGTTGACAAGCAAATTGACGACGGAGTAGACAGCACCGGTTATATTACATCACCCTCGGCTTACACCGGTACTGCAAAGATTGATGTCTACTACTTCGTGGACTAAGGATTACAGTTGGTTGGGAGGGGAGAATGTCAGAGATAGTCTCCCCTCCCCACCGGGTTCCAATGTGTAGGTCCTCTACTTTATTTTACCGAAAGAGAGGGGCCACTGCGTCGAAAGGTGCCCTCTTTCTGATTTTTTTACATTAATTTTTAAAATTGGCCTTTGTTAAAAAATTAAATGAGCCTCTCACTTTGTCGGATGTCCTTTGGACGCTGCAAGGGATTTACACTTCTGGAGTTAGCCATCGTTATGGCCATAGTTGGCTTGCTTACGGTTTCGATTGTTGGCCTTTACGCTGCGGTAGCCAAAAGACAGAGGGAGGCAAAAACCATAAAGGAGATGGAGTGTATTAGAGAGGCAGTGCTGGGTTATTATCGGAATTTTTTGGTTCTGCCATCTCCAGATTCTGGATACGTCGTTCCAATTGATGACCTAGAACTTCCTCCTACGGCGCGGACAGATGAGATTTATACGGGCAAGTATTATGCCTACGTGGCTTCCAATGTGGGAGAGACCCTTAAAGTTGACGGACAATCCATCGGAAATACAGCTTTGGTTTTGATATCCAGTGGAGTCAACCTGGAATTTGAAGAAGAGAATAGCGATCTTGCGGATGGAGAATACACTCAAGACGGCACAACCGCAAATTTCGATGATATACTCATCTATCTTTCGGCGAATGAGTTGGCGTCTTCTATAGCCTGGAGTAGAGAGATTGATGAAGAAGTTTCTGTTCTAAATCAGGCGGGTAGACTATTAGCTGAAAACGATGATGACGGGGACGGGTTCGTTGATGAGGATCCGGGAGGAGAAAACTGCGGTGTGGAGGACTTACCCGGTAACTGTGATGCAATCACCCATTGGGATCTGGTCACTGGTGTGCAATCTTTAGTTAATGGCGGACTCATATCCAATCCTGATCATTTGGTGGATCCATGGGGAACCGAATATTGCTGGGATTCGGTGAATCACGAGTTTTACTCCGCCGGCCCAAACAAAACAGACGAGGGCTGCGGCGGTGACGATATTTGTCCTTAAATGGGAGAGAATCAAATGCTTCTTTGTGTAGACTTTTCGGGTGAGAAAGTAAATGTCTTACTTGCCAAAAAGAAAAAAGAAAAAATAGAAGTAGTAGAATCGCTTGAGCTTGATGTGTCTGAACTTGGGGATTATCTGACAAGCAAATCAGGGAAGATCGAGGAAATAAGGGTTTCAGGACTTCTTGAAAACACCTTCCATAAGATCCTCAGCGTGCCTGATATGAAAAGCAAGATGCTCAAAGAAGCTGTCGAAAGCGAGGTAATTAAAGCCTTTGGGAATGATTATCAATTCAAACAACAGGATTTAGGTGAAGTACCCGGCCCTAGCAAAGTGAATAGGAAAATAATGACCGTGGGAATGAAAAGAGACAACTTGGAGGAACTCTCAAAACTTTTTGCTGACTATCGAGTCAAACCGAGCATATTCACAACTTATCCCGTAGCTCTGCAAATCCTGCTTGAGAAGATGGAGCTCCTCTCTGAAGAAACCTTGGCTTTCGTAGAGATTGCTCATCCTAATAGTCGAATCGTTATTTTCCAAGGGAAAGAAATCCGGGTGACTCGAGAGTTGCCTTTGGCTGAGAGAGGGAAGGATCCTGAAAGTTCGGCCTTAGCAAAGGATATTTACCGTACCCTTCTTTTCTACACCGAGAGCTTTCCTAACCAAAAAGTAACCAGATTAGCCATTGCGGGAAACTCCACCACTTCAGAAATTCTGGAGAATTTAAGGCAGAAGGCCGGACTGGAGATTATTCCTTTTTCACCTGAATCTCTTTTTCAAGGGGATATATCCGAAATACATCCTGGATGCTTGGGCTTGGCTCTTGTCGACCTTGGCCACTTCAGCTTTGGGTTAATACCATACTCGGTTCAGGAGAAAAGGAAGATGAAAAAGACAATGACCCTGTTCTCCTTTATCTTCCTCAGTATTCTTTTGGTCTTTATTTTAGCCATTTTTCGACTTTCCCTGAATCTGAAAAACTTAAATCTCCGACAAGGAGGGATAACAGGAGAGATCAAACTGAAGGAAGAGAGGATGAAGGAGCTTTCTTTGGAACTGGTATCTCACTTCATTGAGACCTCTCAACCGCCCTGGTCTGAAATTTTGCTGGAGTTAGCAGCGGCTGTGCCACCTGGAGTCTCTCTTAAGAGCATGAGCATGAAAAGGACCAGAAAGGGATGGATGGGCGAGGTTTGCGGGATTGCCGATGGGGCCGATGAAATTAACTCATTGGTCTTGGTGGAGAGGATACAAAATAATTTTGTTCAGTCTCCTCTTTTTACCGGAACCAAACTGGTGTACAAGAAGTTGGAGGGGAAACGGGTAGCTTTTAAGATCATCTATCAATTGGCGGTATAAAATTGGGAAAACAAAAAGTCATCATTTTCGCTTTTGTTGTTTTAATGGTATTGCTTTTTTTTCTTGGAGCAAAAAAGATCAGATCGCTTCAAGCTCAGATCGGAGAACAAAAAGAAAAGATAGCCAAGTTAGACCAGCGCTTGGATCGGGTAAGAAGTCTGGAGGAGTCCTTGGAAGAAAGAAGAATGACTGGAAAAGTGCTCCACCAGATCCCGCGGGTGCAAGATCCGATCGCTAACAAGGTCTTGGTAGAAAAGTTTCTCAAATCCTTTTTGTCAAAACTGGGGTTTGAAGCTGAGGTGAAAGTAGATGGTGAGCGGAAAAGCAAAGACTTCCCAGATCTAATTGGGGTAAATGAGGTACCACTCAGGATTGGCACACAAAATTATTCGTCCTATGAGCAAGTGATGAACATGTTAGAGGAGTTTCGATATTTCCCATTTGCAGTTGAAATACTTACCATTGGAGGAACGGACGTTGCCGTGCCTGGAAATTTGAGGATACAACTCAAATATTATGTTATCCCGGAGGATTCTTGAAATGGAACTTCCTGCGACACTTAAATCAAAAAAACTGCTCTTATTGGGATCGGGAGCGGTCGTAGTAGCGCTGGTGGGATTTTTTGTGCTCAAATTCATGGCCTCAGGGCCCGATGATGTGGCAAGGGAGAAACCCCAATCTGCCACTCGTACAGGACAGAAAATATCCAAGCCCAAAAAGAAAGAACAGACTCAGTCTCCCCTTTTCGAGGCTTTGGAGGCGCTAAAAGATCCTTTCCGGGGTGAGGACCCTAAACTTGTGGAAATGCAAGACAAAATCGACGCAACCAAAAAAGAGATCGAGCTTTTGAAAGCCTCATTGGAGGAAAAAAAACTCAGAAAGGAGATAAAAGAGTTAGAGAAGTCCATAAAGGAATCTGCCGGCACTAGTATGCCTGGAGCAGAAATAGAGATTGGATCTGCGAACCGAAAAAAAGGCGAAGCCAAATCCCAAAAGAGCGTGCTGGTAAAAGCGATATTAATCTCCGATGATGACAAAAGTGCCCTCATTGTTTTCGGAGACCAGAAAATCTGGGTTCATGAGGGAGAAAAATTTGATGGCTGGGAGATAAAGGAAATCAAGAAAGATAGCGTCGTCCTTCTAAAAGAGGGCAAAACTCTGGTTTTCTTTTACGATCGTCCCAGCATTACCAGAGAAGGAGAATCATGAGGAAATCCAAGACACTTTCCACACTTTTTGTTCTCCTTTTTCTTTACGGATGCGCTCCGAATTTTGCCAGGTATGACACAAGCGATGCGATTTCGCAGACAAAAGAAAGTGCCGAAACTCCTCCACCCATACCTCCCCAGTTGAGCCCCACCCCGCTGTTAGAGGTTGAACCTGAGAAAGAAAAGCTTTTTTCCTTCTCTGCGAGTGGACTGGCAATTGAAGATGTTCTTGTTCCTTTGTGCAAAGAGGCCCAACTAAACGTGGTATGGGACAAAGAGGTGAATCGAAAAACTCAGGTCAGTGTAGCCTTCGAAGATTTAACCCTGGAGGAAGCTCTGGAGGTCATATTTGCTCCTACTGATTACTTATATTCGGTTGACAATCCCACCCTTCATGTGAAACTGATAGATACCCGCATCTTTGAGCTGGGGCATGTTCCCAACAAGATCAGCTCTCAGATTCAGGTAGGGGGCGACGTATTGGGCTCGATTCCGGACGTGGGAGGAGTAAGCGGGAAATTTCAAATTCAAGCAGACACGGACAAGGAGGCAGTCGATCTTTGGAAGCAGGTGGAAGAAGGAATCAAAAGCATAGTGTCTACAGAAGGAAAATATTTCATAAACAAGCTTGCCGGCATGGTAACGGTGACCGATGGTAAGAAGAATCTGAAGATGGCCGAGCAGTTCATACAAGAACTAAAGAGGTCTTTGGGACGACAAGTCCTGATTGAGGCCGAAGTGGTTGAGGTTACTTTGGAAAAAGCTCAATCCTGGGGCATCGATTGGTCGGCAGTTCATTCCTTTTTAGTGGACAATAAAGAGATCGAGGTAACAGCCACTCAGACCTTGGGCTTACCGGGTTCAGTGGTTGAGTTTGCTGCCTCTCGGCATGATGCCTCGCTTGTTCTCGACGTTCTGGGCAGATTTGGAGAGGTAAACGTCCTCTCCAAACCGAGAGTCAATGTGATGAACGGGCAGACAGCACTGATCAATGTGGGGCGAGTTGTGAGCTACTGGGAGCTGACCGGTCTTGCCGCCGGCGCTGAGATCGGTCAACCAGTTGTTTTTCCCGAGCAAAAGACGGTGCTTTTGGGCCTGATAATGGGAGTGACTCCTTACATCTCATCCGATGATTACGTTACTCTGCAGGTGGTTCCAATTGTAAGCGACGCAAACACCTGGTCTGAGTTTCAGTTTCAAGATCAAACGCTTAAAGCTCCCAATGTGGATATCCGGGAGGCCAACACCATGGTGGGGATAAAAAATGGGGAGACTATCATAATCGGAGGTCTTATTACTTCCAAGAAAACTGATACAGAACATAAAATCCCTTTGTTAGGGGATCTTCCTCTGTTAGGCTATCTTTTCAAACGGAAGGAAAAGACAGAACAAAGAGCAGAATTGGTCATCTTTCTGACTCCCCGAATAACCAGTTTTAACAAAAAGGAAGGATGAAATGAAATTGATATATAAGTCCTCAAGAGAGGAAGAAAAAGTTATTCAAAAACCTCTCAACCGTGGAAGGATAGTCGCTTCAACACTTGACCAAAGCAGAAGGGAAACTCTTCTACGAGTGGATCTTTTGGATTCATACAAGGACTTCTTCGGGTTCAGAGAGATTCCCTTCTCGGTCTCTCCCGATCCCAAATTCTTTTATTTTTCCCACTCGCACGCTGAAGCGTTGAACCATCTGCGTTACGGCATTTACGAGGGATTGGGCTTCACCATGATAACCGGTGAACCTGGCACCGGCAAAACCATGCTTTTGCGTTATTTCTTGAGCAAGGTCGGCGAGGATTTGCGCATAACTCATATTTACGACCCTCGTCTTCCCCAGAAGGAGCTCTTGCTCGCTCTCCTTGAAAGTTCGGGGGAATCAAAACTTCCTCCAGGGGAACTAAGCGAAAGAAAATTGACTGAAAAGCTTTATGAGCTGCTTCTTCTTGCTCACCGTCAATCAAAGAAGGTGGTTATCCTTTTGGACGAGGCTCAGGGACTGGATTTCGAATCTTTGGAGGGTTTACGATTTCTCTCTAATCTGGAAACCGAGAACCAGAAACTGATTCAGATTGTTCTTTTGGGCCAAGCGGAATTAGAGGAAAAACTCCAGGAGAAAAGTTTGAGACAATTGGACCAGCGCATTCTGGTTAGATATTACCTCCTCCCGCTTGAGTTAGAGGAGATTCAACCTTACATCCAGCATCAACTGATGGTGGCCAAGGTTGATTCCCATGTAGAATTTACGCCCCAGTCGGCAAACAAAATCTATGAGATTTCCCGAGGATTGCCCCGGATGGTTAATGCTATTTGCGAAAGAGCCATGATGTCTGCCTTCATTGAGAATACAAAAAAGATAAGTGTGCAAAATGTCTTGGAGGGCTGGGAGAGTTTAAATGGAATAAAGATATTGGAAAGAAGAAGAGTATAGATAAAAAACGCTTACAGGGATAGAGGTAAGAAAAGTGGGGTTGATAAACAAAGCCATAAAGAAGGTAGAGGAAAAAAAGGACCCTATCGCCCAGCAGGGAACGCTACCTCAACCGAAAACTAAAAAGAAGTTTTTGATTTTGGTGGCAGCTTTACTCTTCATTGGTGCGTCTTTGGGAATTGGCTACTTTTTCTTACTTAAGGCCCCTTCGGAGGTTCCGCCTCCTTCGGCTCGCCGATCGATAAGTGCCAAAAAGAGACCGCCCAAGCCTGCCAGTTCACAGTCAGAAGAGAAGAAAGATGCCATCGAGGTAAAAACGGTCACCGGGAAAGAAGAAACAGGTTCTGAAAAAACTTTGAAAAAAACGATCGTACCACAAGAGCCAATCAGAGAAGCCAAGATAGTCTCAGAAGGAGAGGTGAAGACCTCAGCGCCCAAGCAGGATTCTTTGCCTCTTCTTTCGGAAAACCAAACCTTCACCGACAAAGAATCGGAGACTCCAAAACCTGAGGCAGAAAAGGTGTCGGAGCCTTCCGTCTCTTCTGCTTTTCAAGAGGAGGAAAAGAGCCCTCCCGGCGTTGCTCCTCCCGAAGCCAGAGACGAGGACTTTCATGAGGATATTGCGGATGAGGTCACTTCCTTTTGGGAAGAAGAGCCATTTTCGGAGGAGGTAGCCCCATCCTATGCCGCTGATTTGAAAACGTGGTTTGTTCAACAATCGCTGACCGTTACAGAACGATCTGACTCCAGAGCACAGAGATACTATACCAAGGGGCTCTCTTATCAAAAACAAGGAGAATTTAATCGGGCTATCGACTCGTACAGAAGGGCACTGACTTTTAATCCCAATCATCTGCAGGCTCACATGAATTTGGGTACAGCTTATTTGCAGACGGGAAGGTTCAAAGAAGCGGAGCAAGAACTTATTTACGTTTACGCGTTAAGACCTAAAGATTCCCAGATACTTTTCAATTTTGGACTGCTCATGTATCAAATCGGCGAATATGCCTCCGCTGAGACTAAGCTAAAAAAACTCTTGGAATTCGACGCTTTTCACTTAGAGGCCAATCTCCTTTTGGCAAGTGTCTATGAAGCTATGGGAGAACCAAACAAAGCCATTGAATATTGTAAGAAAGCATATCGGATCAATTCAACTGATCCTCGTGTTCTTTATCAATTAGGCAGAATCTGGGATGTGGCCGGCGATGCGCCTAAGGCGGTGGAATATTATCGATTATTTTTGAAAACCGATTCTCAGAAAAATAAGCAACTGAAGTTAACTGTGCGTGATCGATTGAATTATCTTGTCTTGCGAAAGGGGGAGAAATGACTCAGACACTAGGAGATATGTTATTGGAAACCGGGAGGATAACTAAGAGCCAGTTTGAGCTGGCGAATAGAGAAAAGAAGCGCACCGGTGCCAAGTTCGGAGAGATCTTAGAGAGATTGGGATTTATAAGCCACGAGGAAGTGCTGGATTTTGTGGGGAAGCAGACGGAAACTCCTTACCTCGATTTCTCCAAAACTCCCATAGATGGCGAAGCGGTTAAGCTCATTCCCGAAGAGGTCGCCAGATTATCCAAGCTTATACCTGTGGAGATAAACGAAGGGACATTAACCGTTGCCATGGCTAATCCTAATGACATCAACGCCATAGACCGGCTGAGGGAAATTGCTAAACTAACAATTGAACCCAGAATCGCCGACGAGGAGACGATCTTAAGCTATGTAGACGACTTTTATGGAATGACGATTGATCCGGAGAGGGTAATCGAAGAAAGTTTAAGCCAGGCTTTAAGCCTGGAGGAAGTAGAGGAGGAGACCCCCCCATTGATCAAATTGGTCGATTCCTTAATCGCCCAAGGGATAAAGGAAAGAGCCACGGATGTCCACATAGAGGCGGATGAAAGCGTGGGTCGCGTGCGTTACAGGATAGACGGCGTCCTCGAGACTGCCTTTATCCTGCCAAAAAAGATCTATCGGGCAGTGGTAAGCAGAATAAAGATTATGTCGGAGTTGGACATAACTGAGTCGAGGATTCCACAGGATGGAAGTTTCCGCTTCACTTACAATACCCAGGAAATCGATGTCCGGGTTTCCACCATGCCCATTTTCTATGGAGAGAGCGTGGTGATGAGAATACTACAGAAACCCAAGTTTCTTTTGAGTTTAGCCGATTTGGGTTATTGGGGTGACAATTTGGAAAGGTTCCAAAGGTTGGTGCAGAAACCCTTTGGCATGATTGTGATCACTGGTCCCACCGGCTCGGGTAAATCCACTACCCTTTACGCTGCACTCACCACTTTGAATACTTTGGAAAAGAATCTGATAACCCTAGAGGATCCCGTAGAGTACCAGCTTCCCATGACCAAGCAGTCTCCCATACACTCAAAGGCAGGATATACTTTTGCCAAAGGACTTCGTTCCATCCTGCGTCACGACCCGGACATCATTCTCCTCGGAGAGATGAGAGATGAGGAGACCGCGGAGATGGCATTTCGAGCCTCCATGACCGGCCATTTGGTCTTCACCACTTTGCACGCCAACACTGCGTCAGCTGCTGTGGCACGTCTTTTGGATATGAATGTTGAACCTTTCGTCGTAGCCTCCTCCATTCTGGCGGTGATAGCTCAAAGGCTGGCTCGAAGAATATGCTCTAAGTGTAAGGAGAGTTACACCCCATCTGAAGAAGAGCTTAGTTACTACGAACAGCTAAAAGAGCTAAAAAATCCAGTTTTCTATCGGGGGAGGGGATGTGAGAAGTGCAAGCATACCGGCTATAAGGGAAGAATTGGGATATTTGAGGTCCTTGAAGTAAATGAAGAGGTAAATCAACTTATTCTTAAGAAAGGCATCTCCAGCGATATAGAAAAGGCCGCCAAGATGAAGAGCATGTTAGATGATGGAATAGAGAAAGTTCTCAAGGGAGTAACTTCCCTCGATGAAATTCGAAGGGTGATAGGATAATATGCCCCAATATACCTATCAGGCAGTAGATAACAAAAACAAAAGGGTAAAGGGCTTTCTTTCCGCTCACACTCTGGGGGATGCAGAGGGTCAGCTTCGGGAAATGGGCCTCTACCCGATTTCGGTCCAAGCAAAGGCAAGCGGCAAGTCAGGCGGTTTTTTATCCCGGAAGGTTACCGGAAAAGACCTTCTCTCTTTTACCATCCAGCTGCATTTGATGTTTACCGCCGGGCTGCCTCTTTTACAGTCTCTGCAAACCATTGGAGAACAAGAGAAGAATCCCAAATTTAAGGAAGTTATTGGGGATATTTGCAAAAAGATAGAGACCACCGGAAGTTTTTCCGAGGCTTTAGCCGCTCACCCCAGGGTGTTCCCCCCATTCTACCTTGGGGCAGTGAGAGCCGGGGAGTCCGGAGGTACTCTACCCGAAATATTGGAGGAGCTGGCCGAGTCGTTGGAAAAGCAAGGGGAACTTCAGGCAGAACTAAAACAAGCCCTAATGTATCCGGTTATGATTATGTGCGTAATGTCCGCGGTCACTGGCTTTTATGCTTTCTATCTGATGCCGAAGATGATGAAATTGGTAGAAGAGCTTGGCGCTCCCATTCCTTTTTACACCAGAGCCATACAGTGGATTATCAATACCATCATGGGGCTTTGGCTTCCTCTGGTGGTTCTCTTCATCGGAGGCTTTATTGCTCTTCTTATTTACCGTAAGACCGAGAGTGGAGCATATACTTTAAGCTATCTGAAGCTTAAGTTCCCGCTTTTCGGCTCGGTTGTTCAAAAGAGCGTCTTATGCGACTTTTCCCATTATCTATCTCTTTTGCTTCGCTCTGGCTTCGGATTACTCCCTTCCCTGGATCTGGTTAAAGGTACCATCGGGAATAAGACCGTGGTTAGATCTGTAGAAACCATTCAGGAGAGGATAAAACGGGGCGAATCTTTCGCCGATTCTATGAAAGGACTCCCCTTTCCCGGCTTTATGATTACTATGATTGCTTTGGGAGAACAGACCGGCAGGGTGGCAGAACAGCTCGCCCTGGTGAACGGATATTTTGAAAAGGACGTAAGGCGAACCACCAAGAAGGTCTTAACCATGCTTGAGCCTCTCATTTTGGTGGTTTTTGGGGGCATCTCCGCAGTCATACTTCTCTCCACCTTCTTCCCTATGTATAATGCCATGGGCACGATGAAGTAGAGAGGTTTTCATAGCTAACTGGCTCTTAGAAGAAGAGGAGCCTTAAGTTCTGTCCTTACCTCTTTATAATAGCCAAATAAGAAGCATTTATTCCGGAACAAGAAAATCTATCAGGTGTTTTATCTGAGGCATTTGAAAAAGTCAAAACGGGAGAGATTTTCCTGGAGTGTGCCCCCGAGGGGCTCGGATGAGCCCCCGTCTGGGGTGTCCGTCTGCACGATTTAGCGGGATCTGAAACTGTTTGAAAGACAACCAGCTTTTGAAGGTTCACCTAAAGGTGAACACTCCAGACTCTCCTCTTCAAGTAATTTCTCAGAGAGCTCTATATGTACTTCTGCTTTGCGAAGTGAAGTGGAGTGAAGTATTTTTGGATATCTGTTGAAGTTTAATCTTTAACCGAACTGTTTGATCTGATTTCCGGCGGATCTACCAGCCTTCCCACATCCGCTGAAACGGCTGAACTTCCTTTGATTTCTCGGTATCCCAGTTGATGTTTCAAGAAACCGAAGATCCAAAAGAACAAAAATCCCAAACTTGCACCTAAAAGGAAGAATCCCCACACATATTCTTGGAGCAGCAAAAGCCAGGATACCAGAGTGAAGATCAAACCTGCTGCTATAACTTTGATCACCCTGGTATAAACGAAGCGGAGTAGTAGCTTGGGTTCTAAATGCCCTTTTTCGGGTTCCGCAGACGTCTGAACTTTCATTTTTTCAACTCTAATTTCTATCGACAAACACTTGCTAAGATCAAAAGCTAAATAAAAAGCATAACAAAACATCACGATAAAAAAGGAGTAAACCGAAAGCATTCTGATAAGGGCAACTTGCGAGCCTGAGAACACTCTAACACCCAAGAGGATTAAACTCAGACCTGCCCAAGAAACGAGCATTACCAGAGTGTCGACCACAAAGATTGATAACAGTCTCTTGATTTTCTCCATATCACCTTATTTGAATTGCAAGTCTCCTTTTAGTTATCGGAGTCTTGGGGCGCGTTCCCAAGTGAATTCTTCAGTATTTTTCGACAAAGAGAAGAAAAAACTTGGCTGAATTAAATCTCGTTATCAGCCCTTAATAGTATGGGCAGATTTGCACCAGGCAAGAATTCTTGGCTTTGTAAGGAGAATCATGTAAAGTATAAAACATCGGCATATTAGGCTGAAAAAAAGATGCGTGGTGACAAAATGGGTGTCTCGCAGTATGTTGAGCGGAGGTGATCATCTCCTTAGAAGAAGATCTTAAGGATGAATTTTTGCACCAAAGAACGAATTTTGCTTCCAGTGAAAAAGTCCCTAATATTGCCGACAATATATAAAACAGGTCCAGAAAAGCAATAATGTGCCTCTACCATAAGCCAAAAGGCTTTTGCCTTGTTATTCACAAAATTGGTTCAGTCAAAAAGGGGGCAAGATGAGACTATCAAGAAAATCAGCAAGATTGATTATTTTAACTGGAGGGCTATTTTTGATTTATGCCCGTGACGCTTTCGCCTACATTGATCCCGGAACCGGCAGCTTCGTTCTTCAGGTGATAATAGGGGCCTTGCTTGGAGTTGCCTTTGCAATTAAGAGTTTTTGGAAAAACGTCAAGGCATTCTTTGCTAAGCTCCTTTCGAAAGGATAGAAGGAAAAAATGATAGTGCGGAATGGCAATGTTGCCAGCTCCTTTCGGGATCCGAGCGGATCCTTATTTTTTCAAGGCGGTTCAATTTATCGCCGGGTGGATTTCAGATATAAGGAAAACTATGACCATTCAATCAACTCCGGTCTTTATAAAACCCTTGTAGATTCAGGTTTGCTGGTTCCCCATGACGATGTTGGTGCTGATCATGACAAAACTCATGGTGCCTACAAGGTGCTCAAACCGGAGTTGATACCGTTTATATCATACCCCTATGAATGGTGTTTTAGCCAACTGAAGGACGCAGCTTTGACTACACTTAAGATTCAGAAGAAAGCACTTAGGTTTGGGATGACCTTAAAAGATAGCAGTGCTTACAATGTACAATTTCTGAAAGGGCAACCCATATTTATTGATTCACTTTCATTTGAAAAATATCGTGAGGGACAACCCTGGGTCGCCTATCGGCAGTTTTGTCAACATTTTCTGGCACCTTTGGCACTAATGAGCTACGATGACGTTCGACTGAGTCAACTGTTTCGAGTCTATATTGACGGAATCCCTTTGGATTTGGCAAGTTCACTTCTCCCCTCTCGTACCCAGTTCAGGTTTTCCTTGCTTTCCCATATCCATCTTCATGCTAAGAGCCAGAAGTATTTTGGTGATAAAACGGTGAATACAAGCGGTCATAAAATGACTCGACGAGGCCTTTTAGGCCTCATTGGAAGTTTAGAATCCGCTGTTGAAAAACTGAAGTGGCAGCCTCGAGATGGCGAATGGACTGATTATTATGAAAGTACCAATTATTCACCCGAAGCGCTTCGTCAGAAGAAACAGCTTGTGGCTGAGTTCCTGGATAAGACTAATCCGAAGATGGTTTGGGACCTTGGCGCAAACACAGGTCTTTTTAGTCGTATTGCCAGTGACAGAGGAATACAAACCATCGCGTTCGATATCGATCCTGCTGCTGTGGAGAAGAATTATCGGGAATGCAGGCTAAAGGAGGAGGCCAATATTCTGCCCCTCTTGCTTGATTTGACCAATCCAAGTCCCGACATAGGCTGGCAAAATCAGGAAAGAATGTCGATTCTCAAGCGAGGTCCTGCAGACACCGTCCTTGCTCTGGCTTTAATTCATCATCTGGCTATCTCCAACAACCTTCCATTCGAAAAAATCGCAGACTTTTTCAGTAAAATTTGTCACTGGCTGCTAATCGAGTTCGTTCCAAAAAGTGACTCTCAAGTCCAGAGACTTTTATCCAGTAGAGAGGATATTTTTCCTGATTATACACAGCAATTTTTTGAGAGCCAATTTGGAGAATATTTCACCATCGAAGGTTCTTCAAAGATCAAAGATAGCCAAAGAACTTTATACCTTATGCAAAAGAGATAAACGAAAATGTTCAAAAAACCTCTTGTGGTTCATCCGTTTTTGCTGGCAATTTTTCCCATTCTGTTTCTTTTTGCTCACAACATAGGTCAACTTACGTTAAATGTGATTTTTGCCCCAATAGCAATTGTAGTTCTCTTCACATTGTCATCTTGGTCTTTGTTGAGTTTAGCGTTCAAAGATAAGGAAAAGGCAGGACTGATTGTCTCTTGGTTTCTGTTTTTGTTTTTTTCTTATGGGCATTTTCATCGAGTTATGAATGCAACGGGCTTCCGTTTCGATTTAGGGTTGATTCTTATAGAGAACAGCAGAGTTCTTCTTGTTACTTGGAGCATTCTTTTCTTTCTTGGCTTCAGTTTTTTTATAACGACCCATAGAAGTCTGCGTAATTTCACGAACTTGCTAAATACAATAGCCTTTTTCTTGATTGTAATCTCCCTGATAAACATAGGAGCTTACAAGCTCAAAGCAAGGGGTACATGGCGAGACACCATAAGCGCGGAAAGTGTAAAAAACAGTTCTGGGGATTTTGGAATGACTGATACACTTCCCAATATATACTTCATAGTTTTGGATGGATATGCCGGCCCAGATATTCTTCAGGAGATCTACGGATATCAAAATACTGAATTTCTTAGTTACTTAACCAAAAAGGGTTTTTACATAGCCAATGAATCTCGTTCAAATTACTGTCAAACTGCTTTATCGCTGGCGTCGTGCCTGAATCTTAAATATCTTGATGATTTAATAGAACAAGTTGACATTGAATCAAAGGACTTCTCCCCATTAAAGAATATGATAAAAAGTAGCAGCGTGTTCCGTTTTCTAAGACAATATGGTTATAAGATAGTGGCCTTTTCTTCAGGATACTCCGGCACGGAAATAAAAGAAGCTGACATTTACATAACCTGTGGTCGGACTCTAAATGAGTTCCAAAATGAGTTGCTAAATACTACTCCTGTTCCCGTTGTGTTAAGAATTTTCAAAAAGTATAATCGGTTCGATTTACACAGAAGAAAGCTTTTATATGCAATTGATCATCTTGTGGACCCATGTGAACTGGAATCGCCCATTTTTGTCTTTGCCCACATCAAAGCCCCTCATCCTCCTTTTGTATTTGGGCAACATGGAGAGAAAGTTGATCCTGCCACAGGATTTACAGACCACGATGGGAACTGGCTGATACGGAAAGGTAAGCTCACTAAAGCTGAATATCTAAAAGGTTATAGAGATCAGCTTATATTTATTAATGGTAAAATAAAGAAAGCATTAGATGGCATATTGTCTAAGTCAAAAAAACCTCCAATTATCATTCTGCAAGCGGATCACGGTCCTCGTTCTATGTTGGTCTGGGAAGATCCGAAAAAAACCTATTTCAAAGAATGCATGTCCATATTGAATACATATTACTTACCAAACCATGGCGATATACATTTATACGACGGGATAACGCCTGTGAATACCTTTAGGATAATTTTCAACCATTATTTTGATACAGACTATGAACTATTGGAGGATAAAAGCTATTTCTCAACTGCAAAGCATCCTTACAGGCTTATTGATGTGACCGATAAAATCGATTCTGTTATTTATGCAAAGCATTCAGAATAATATTCCATGATGTAACTCATCGAATTTTTCCGAGATCGGACACCTTGAGCGAAGACTTCAGTATAATCTGTCAGAAATCTCACACGATTTGCTTGACGACGCACCCGACATAAATTTTTCTTGACAAGAAGGAAAGACGAAGATATCTTGAGAAAGAAAAATGGTTAACGGTTCATAGAAAAGTCTTTTGGATCCGGGGAATCAGTTTATTGTTTGAACTTGGTATGAATCGTTACCTACTTTATTTTAAACTGGTCTTGGTCCACGTTAGGCTCAGGACAGCATTTACGGCGGCTTAGCCAAGTGGGAAGGCAGAGGTCTGCAAAACCTCCATTCTCCGGTTCAAATCCGGAAGCCGCCTTTTTTTTAAAGTTGCTAGTTTAAGGTTCACAGTTTACAACACAAAATTCTTTGGTCCTGAAGTAGAAGAACTCTTCTACTTCCTACAAGGTACTGATGAAAGTCAAAGATGCAGCCAAAGCAAGACCAAAAAGTTCAAGAGATCAAGCAGGACATACGAAATTTTTTGATGAAAAACGCAGATAAGGCGATTATCAAGAAATATGCTCGCTATTTCAAGGAGGGCTACGATCCTTACGGAGTAGCACCAGAGAAACTGGGCGCCAAGATCAAAGAGTGGTTTAAGGATTGTGAAAAACGACTGACCATCAAGCAAATTGTGAATTTGTGTGAGGAACTCTTAAAATCAGGTAAATATGAGGAAACAAGCATCGGCATTAGATTCATCGCTGGATTGAGGAACCATTATAATAAAGGCTTGTTTAATACCATGGGGCGATGGTTTGAAAAGTATATTAAAAACTGGGCACATTGTGATACAGCTTGTGGGAATGTTTTGAGTTCTTTCATAGAAGATAAGGTGGTCGATTTCAAAGATCTGCTTAGGTGGGCTGACTCTCCAGGCAAATGGAGAAGGCGAGCAGTGCCGGTAACAATGGTGGAGGTGGTGTCAAAAACTGGAAATGTTGCGCAGGCCTTACAGGCTTCACGAAAGCTTGTCTTGGATCCTGAACGAGTAGTCCACCAGGGTGTGGGTTGGCTTTTGAGGGAAGCGTGGAAAAAGTCACCCCAGAAGGTGGAAGATTTTTTATATAGGTGGAAAGACCAAGCTCCCCGGCTGGTCATTCAATATGCTACTGAGAAAATCGATAAGGAAAAGAGAAAAAAATTTAGGCGAGGATAAATAAGCTCCTCCAAAAGCCAGATTCTCACACTACCTGCCCAGGAGGATGTTTTCCCGTATAGTAAAGTGAACACGATATCATACTACTTATTCTAATATTTGGATTTTGACTACAGGATCTGAATTGTTTTGTGATGTAATTGGGGAGCATGAACGATTAACCATGAACTGCGAACTGATAAGCGCCGGAGTGGCGGAATAGGTAGACGCCTGGGACTTAAAATCCCATGGTCATTTATTGACCGTGCCGGTTCGATTCCGGCCTCCGGCATTTATTAACCGTAAGGAGCCTGGACTCAAAGAGAGCCTTGCTTCATATCTACCTCAAGGCAGCCGAACCCTAAAAACATTGCTACAGAGTTAATAAGCAGATTTGGGCTTAATATTCGCACAAAAAGTCAAAAGACTCTCAGGTTGATGGATGAATCGAATCGCCTCCTCTTGTGCCTGCGAAGATAAGGGGGAGAACCACCAGCCTCTTCTGAAGTCCTCGAATCCAAGCCCTTGAGGATGGATCAGTTGCCACCTGCCGACTGAGCACGATGTCAAAACTATAGAATTCATGATCCTCTCAAAAGAAAAATCTGCAACCGTGGGAATTTTGTACAAACTCTTTTTGTAAATATTTTTATGAAAAACAGGGGCGGAATCTCGCCCCAGGTCTGTTGTGTTGATACTCTGAAAAGGAGGAAGTATGTACTTGCGATACTGTGCAAGCATTATTCTCGTTATTCTGATAAGCGGTTTTGCCATGCTCACAGACGCCCAGCAGATGCCGCCTGAGATTCCAGACACGAAATCCGGCATATTGTTGGCTCACCTTTTGAATGTTTTTAACTCCGGGGAGGAAGACCAGTGGAAAAGTTTTATACGAGATCACTGGAAAGAGAAAGAAGATGCGTTTGAACGTCGTTTAGAATTTTTTAGGCAAATCTATTCTGATATGGGGGGGGTCACTCTTAATCGAATCGAAGATTTCGACGACTATTCCATTTCGGTTCTGATACGGGCCAAAAGCCCCAGCGGCCCGTTTGAGTGGGTGAACCTAACGCTACAAGCTGATACCCTGCCTCCCCATAAGCTGGATATGCTGTCTGCCAGGCCAGCAGAGGAACCCGGATTTGAACCGCCGGAAGGCGATCTGACCCACGAGCAGATTGCCGATTTCCTTGACCGTTATCTGGATCACCTGGTGTCCAAAGACCGCTTTTCAGGCACCATCCTGATCGCAAAAGATGGCAAACCGTTTTATACACGAGCATACGGGTTGGCCAGTAAGCGATTTAATATTCCCAACCGACTCGACACCAAATTCAACTTAGGATCAATGAACAAGATGTTTACTGGAGTAGCCATCATGCAATTAGTTGAACAGGGGAGGATATCTGTTAATGATCCGGTGGGTAAATATCTGCCAGATCTGCCTCGACCGGAGATCGCCCAAAAAGTGACCATTCACCATTTGCTGACCCACAGCTCCGGCATGCAGGATTACTGGGATGAATTGTTTGATTCTCCTTTTTGGGAGATCAAGACGGTAAACCAGTTGGCAGAATTGATTTTCGACGATACCCTGCTTTTTGAGCCTGGCTCAGATTTTCATTATAGCAATTCCGGCCCAATCGTTTTGGGCATGATCATTGAAAAGGTCACCGGACAAGATTACTATGATTATATCAGGGAGCATATCTGCCAGCCAGCCGGCATGGTCAATACCGATTGCTATGAAATGGATACTCCGGTGCCGAATCTGGCTATCGGTTACACTAAGTTGAATTATGATGGGACTCGAAATCCGGATGGCAAATGGCGCAATAATTTGTTCATGCACGCGGTCAAGGGCGGCCCGGCTGGGGGTGGATTTTCGACCGTTGAGGATCTTTTAAAATTCGATATTGCTCTGCGCAACAATAAACTTATCACCAAGGAATCATTTGATACCTTAACTACCGGCAAGACGAAGAGAGGTCCTGGAGGTGGGTATGCCTATCTTTTTCAGGATCGAACTGTAAACGGTCACCGTATTGTTGGACATGGTGGCGGCGCTCCGGGCATCAATGCCAACTTGGATATGTATATTGATACTGGGTATACGGTCGCTGTAATGGCTAATTATGAAGAAGCTGCCGGCATGGTCGCAAGGAAAATTGAAAAGCTTCTTGCGCGCTGAGATACTTCCGGGTGGTAGAGCCTACATTATTACACAGTTGGCTGCAACTGTGGTCTCCTTATAGCAGTCCGCTGAGGCCCGTTATGTTATTATCCTTAGGCTTTTATAGCCCTTGGATTCCCGGCCCGATTACCGATTCAATTAGTTCGAATTAGTTATTTGCCACGTTTATGGTTATCGGTATGGCCATCATCATACTGCCCAATCAACTCCGTGGCCTTGCCCTCGTCATCTACCACGAATTGAATTCTAAAATAGTCCAAGCCATCTAGCATAAACCTATGATTGCCCATGGGGAAGAGCTTGTACTTGGGCCTGTTTTCACGCTGGTAATACAGCTCGGCGCTTTCAACCCAGACTTTTCTGGGACCATATTGGCCGACATAGTCCTGCAGCTGACTCTCCTCGACGGTGACCGGGTTCAGCTTAACCTCCTTGCCATCAATCGCCCATTGCATTTCAGCCTGCCGATCGGGGTCGTCGGTCCTCTCTTTTAGCTTCTTTAGAGCCTCCAGATGAGCCACATCCAGTGCCTTTTCCTGAGGCACCTCGATATGAGGAGTCACTCCCGTCCCCTCCCAGTTAGTTCCCGTGATTGGATTGACTGCCCGTCCATACGGTAGTGACATACCGACGTTCAGGTTTTCAAAGAGTCTTATGTCGATAGGGTGAGCTCCGCCGCCAGTTGTTTCGCCGACTATGGTGGCCCGCTTCAAGTTCTTGAGATTGTAGGTAAATTCCTCCGCGCCGGAGAAGGTGTAGCTGCTGGTGAGCACGTAAAGATCGACATCGGTCATACGCGGTCCTTGCACGCATGCCTGGGTCCAAAACTGCTGCGTCGAATCCGATTTGCGAATATAGAAACTGTTAAGGTGAACCGGCTCGGGAAAGAAGTAGCTGGTGATAAGCTGGATCATGCTGGGACTCCCCCCGCCATTTTGACGCAGATCGAAGATGATCGCATCCGTATAGGCTAAGAAATTCATGACCGCAATTGCCGTGGGCCCAGCATCGGTGGCCTCGGAAAAGCAGCGAAAATCGACGTAACCAACGTTCCCCCCCAGCAGCTTGATCTCTTTGAAACAGAAGTTATCCCGACGCCTCTCCTCAAGCTCGCGCTGTTTCTCTTCATCCGTAAGCGTATCAGCCTTGAACCGGGCCAGCATCTCATCAGGTACAAACCTTACCCATAGATGCTTGTCGTGGCTTATTGCCCCAAGGTCTTCGGTCAGCTTTTGGCTGAAATCGTTTAGGCTGGTGATGTCCTGGTAGGCCTTCTTCTTGTATTGCTTGCGCAGGTGCTTCTCCATCTCTTTAGCCACATCGGGAAAGACATAGACCTCGTTTAAAGCTTGGGTCACGCTATCTATGATCTCGGCTTGCGTTCGGGCATCAATCCTCCTCTCTTCAGAATCTGGCCCGGCCGATTGTGCGCCCACGCCCGGAGGAAGTACTACAACGAAAAACAGCAGCGTTATCAGGAACACTGATATCCGCGCTCTCACCGAGAAATACCGCAAAACTTCGCCGGTAAAAAAGAGTGCTTTGTACATAACACCTCCTGGTTAAAGATTTTTATGGTTTCCTTGTCTTCAAATTCAAGCTCATCGCTGTTGATTCACGACCATACTCAGTTGCCCATGGCTGCGCGCCGGAAACTTTGACGAAACCTAACGAGCGATAGAGGCTATTTGCAGCGGTTAGTCGTGGGCTGGTTAACAAAACCACTTTCTCGGCGCCTGCCTTTTTCGACCGCTTGATCGCCGCAAGTGCGAGTTTGCGTCCTACCTGTTGGCCACGCGCTTTCCTGGCAACCGCCATCTTAGTCAACTCATAGATATGATCATTATGTTTAAGTAATGCCGCAGTTCCGACGATTTTCCCCTTAAGCCGGGCAAAAAGAACAGATCCTCCGGGTTTGATAACCTTTCCATAGGGATCGGAAAGGATTTGTTCATCCGGCTTCTCTACAGTAAAATATTCCTGCAGCCACTGGCGGTTCAGTGACTTGAAATAACGTTTGAACTGCGGCTTATAATCGATGATTTCAACTTTATCCAGCTGCCGATTCTTGATCCGGCGCATCACCCGTTCATATATCCCGGTTTCATTCAACGCGTCTTCGAACCGACCGAGCGCGGTCAAAAAATTAGCGCCTGCCTCCGTTAAGACCTCGTCGGCGGCAGCTTGAATGTCTGACCACACGGGTTTTAAGGTTGGTATTGTGGCTTTTCCTTTTTTGGTTAGACGCAAAAGACGCTTGCGGTCATCTTTCTTATCACCAATAGATTCCAAAAATCCTAGTCG
>Ga0209427_10000559_pt1 | contig 40098 bp, 34 predicted proteins | sample DeeMarSWOR136_30_FD_187465 | JGI IMG/M metagenome (GOLD analysis project Ga0209427, IMG submission 187465) | Marine sediment microbial communities from White Oak River estuary, North Carolina - WOR-1-36_30 (SPAdes) (version 2) | ecosystem: Environmental > Aquatic > Marine > Intertidal zone >...
AAGACGCCTTTGCCGATGAGAAGACCTGGATTCTGGGGCGCTTGGAAAATGTCTTCTCCACTAAATTTAAAAAATGTGAAACTCTGGGATTTTGGATTCTTCTCATTCCCTTTTTCAGCATGCGAATGGATACAGCACCCATCACAAACCAGGCAAAGAGAAGAAGAAATCCCAGTCCCCAGATGATCCCGAAGAGATTGCTAACCCTGACTGCAGCCAGTCCCAGCCCAGTCAGGCCAAAAATTCCCTGATTTCCTGTTATGGGATTGCCGGCGAGCTCCTCGGCTCCATCTGTTACAGAACCATAATTGATATCGATAATCGAGGTGGATGTCGATTCAATGGTAAAGGGCAATAGAGTCTGGAAGGGAATACAGTTGAGTTCGGCTAACGACACCGACAGAAGGGGAAAGATGATAAGAGCCAGCATGGTCACCAGACTGATGCCGCTCCTCAGGGGTGCAGCCCGGTGTCTGAAAAGATAAACAAAGAGCCAGCCGATCAGGAGGATAAGGAGGGATTGAAAGGCCAAGTTCATAATCCATTCGGCTGTCAGAATGTTGTTCAGGATGTCCATGCTCGATTCCCCTAGTATTTCTTCAACAATTCCCGGAGCTCCTTGATCTCTTCAGGAGTGACTTCTGTATCCTCGATCAAGCATTTGATGAGCTCTGCCCTGGAGCCTCCGAAAACCCGATTTTTGATGTCGTTAAGGATTTCTCTTCGTGTTTTCTGTTTCTCGACCACTGCTGAGTACACATAAGCCCTTCCCTTTTCCTTGTGCTTCAGCCAGCCGTATTCTTCCAGACGATTCATCTGGACCTGGATAGTTGTCCTGCGGATCGCATCAGATCTTTTGGCGTTTATAGCTTCCACTACATCTGTTATCGACACTTCGCCTTTTTCCCAGACCACTTTCATGATTTCAAGATTGGCCGGGGAGAGCTTCTGGGTGCGTTTCTTTGGCATCGTCCATTCTCCTGCTTATAACGACATCTGTCGTTATTAATATAAACGACAATTGTCGTTTTGTCAAGCAGTTTTCCATTTTTTTCTGTTCTTTGGTCTAATCTAAAGGATCCATACAGATAGGGACACTTCCCGTTTTCAGATATGTAATTTTTGTCTAATTCGAAGAAGAATAAAAAAACTTCTTGACAAATAAGAATAATTCTTAAATAATAATAATATGCAAAAAAGAATTGAATCGGATTGTATCGCACAGTTCATGGAGCGCTGCAAAAAGTGTGGATTGAGAATCACTCCTCAGCGTTGCGCAGTTTTTAAAGAACTTTTAAAGTCCAAAAAACATCCCACTGCCGATGAAATGTTCCAGAAGGTAAAGCAGGAATTTCCTAATATCTCCTATGATACTGTGAACAGAACGCTTCTAACCTTCGCGGAGATCGGACTCGTCGATGTCGTCTCAACAAAAGGCGGGCCGAGGCGTTTCGATCCGGTCATGGATAACCACCATCATTTTCACTGTGTGAACTGCGGGAAAATCATAGATTTTTACAGCGAACAGTACAGCAACCTTCAGATTCCACAAAATATTAAAGACGACTTCACAGTTTTCACCCAGAGAGTCGTTTTGAATGGACTTTGTAAACAGTGCCGCAAGAGAAGAGATTCAAGAATCGCAATTTCGCAATAAAAACCATTTAAATAAGAGGAGAAAAAAATGAGTAAAACAGAAGAAAACATCAAGGCTGCCTTTGCAGGGGAGTCCCAAGCGAGGAACAAGTACACCTATTTTGCCGAAAAGGCGAGAGAGGAAGGGTACCACTACATCGCTAAGATTTTCGAGGAAACCGCTTTTAACGAGAAAGAGCATGCTAAAGATCATTTCAAGCTTCTCGGCGGCGTCGGGACCACAGAGGAAAACCTGAAGGCTGCCGTCAGCGGCGAAGATTATGAGACCATCGAGATGTATCCCCAGTTTGCCAAAGAAGCCGAGGAAGAGGGAAATTCCCAGGCTGCCGTATTGTTCATGCAGATAGGAAAAATCGAGGCGAATCACAGAGAGCGCTACAAAAAGCTTTTAGAAATGGTTCAGAATGGAACAGTCTTCAAGAGAGAGCAGCCGATCAAATGGAAGTGCAGCGTGTGCGGCTATACGGTCGAGGGAACCGAGCCGCCTCCGAAGTGCCCATCCTGCAAAAATCCAAAAGAGTTCTACGAACCGGCCAACCTGGATTTCTAAGAGGAACAAATGGCTGTTTACAAGTGTTCCGTCTGCGACACCGTCTTCGACGAAGAAAAAGAAGGGAAGAAATGGGAGGAACTCGCAGAGGAATGGAACTGTCATGTCTGTGAATCTGGCAAGTCCGTTTGGCAAAGAATCGATGAAAAAGTTTCGGGTCCGGATGTGTCTGAGGGAAAGCCTGCGGACACATCCGGAGCTCCCGATGAATACAAGAAGTTGTCGGACGAGCTCGAAGTCCACATGTCTGATATCCATGAGATAGCTGAGACAGGACAATCCATCATCGAGCCCATGAGGACCAGGAAACCTACCCTCTCATGGGATGAGATCCTCATCAAAGGTGCTCAACTCGCCAAATTGCCCCTCGATCATGAGGCCCCGATCAACGCAAAGACGGTGATCGGACCTAAAGCCAAAGTTCCTCTGCTCATCGAGACGCCTGTCTACGTCACGCATATGTCTTTCGGCGCTCTTTCAAAGGAAGCGAAAATCGCTCTGGCCAAGGGAAGTGCGGCCGTAAAGACGGCGATGTGCTCGGGAGAAGGAGGAATACTCCCAGAGTCCCTGGAGAATGCATACAGGTACATTTTTGAATACGTTCCCAATGAATACAGCGTGAGCGAAGAGAATCTTCAAAAAGTGGACGCCATAGAGATCAAGATCGGTCAGTCGGCAAAGCCAGGACTTGGAGGTCACCTACCTGGAAAGAAAGTGACCAAAGAGATCGCAGAAATTCGAGGTTTCCGAGAGGGAGAAGACATCATCAGTCCTGCCCATTTCAAAGAAATCAAGAACAGGGATGATCTAAAAAAGAAAGTTGCCTGGCTTCGGGATGTCTCCGGAGGAAAACCAGTAGGAATTAAATTTGCTGCAGGACATGTTGAAGCAGATTTGGAGGTAGCGCTGCATGCCCAGCCAGATTTTATAACCATCGATGGCAGAGCAGGTGCCACTGGAGCCTCACCCAAGTTTGTCAAAGCAGCGACATCGGTTCCTTCGATGTTTGCTCTCTACCGCGCACAGAAGTTCATAAAGGAAAGAGGTGTCGAAGGAGTATCCCTGGTGATAACCGGAGGAATGAGAATATCCGCAGATTTTGCCAAAGCTCTTGCCTTAGGAGCGGATGCCATTGCCATCGGAACATCGGCGTTGATGGCCATCGGATGCCAGCAGTATCGGATCTGCCATACAGGGAAATGTCCGATGGGAATCACCACTCAGGATCCTTCACTGCGAGCGAGACTCAACATCGAGGAGTCAGCAAAGGGCCTGGAAAATTTCCTTAGGGTAACCACCGAAGAAATGAAGGATTTTGCCCGGCTCACAGGGAACGACAATGTTCACAAACTCTCGATGAGTGACCTCTGTACGACCAATTCTGAGATATCCAACTACACCGAAATCGAACACATTTAGGCTACCGCAGAATGTTCCAGAAACGTTACAAGTTGATGTAATTTAAAAATATTATTAATCTTCATCAGCCCATGTGTTTTCTTCAATGACTTATGTTGTTATTGTATTCATGTGTAGTAAATATTTCCGTGATATCAAAAGGCTTTATACAGGCTTTTGGGAATGGTTTTGCTCACGTGAAGATTTTTTTTCGCCTTCTCTCACCGCTCTTGTCGGCGGCTGCGGAACTGCGCGCGCTAACTCCTGATCTCTGCAACTCTATCCTCTGTTCCCGTGTTTGCCCGGAACTCTAATCCATGAGCGAAGTCGTGCTCAATACATCCTCGCCGTCCGACTTTGTCGGATTCCCTTCAAGAACGATTCGTGAAGGCTAATCTTCAATGGTCGCTTCAACCATCCCCAAAAACCATTTTTACCATGGAAATAAGGATGCTTACCTTTGCGGTTGATTTAATTTTTTAGAAAAATTATTATCGGAATTATTATAAATGTATGTGTACTGACCATAACATGCCTTGACAAGGCTGCCTCATCGGCTATATTCTCCATTCAAGCTGGGAGGAAACAGGATGAAAGAAAATAACAAAAAAATTCTGTATATTGCCCTTACGTTATGTGTCATTGGATTTCTTCTGACAATCTTCGATTTCCTGGCCTTGCACGATATTCATAATGAATACGTCAGCACTCGTATCCTTAAGAGTCTCAATATCTCTCTATCTGGTGATTTACCTGATTGGACATCGACAAAGGGAGAATGGGGAGTTGTAAGAGTCAGTTATCTCTTCAGATTCGTTTTTTTCGTATTTTGTATCATCGTTCTCTACAAATTGGCAGCTAGATTGAAAAATAAAGTCCGTGACTAAAATTTTTGTGATCATCCCAAAGGTTTCTCGTGTTTTACAGGAAAGATTTGATTCGATAACGTATGTCAATTTATATTTTTGCTGATTTAAAGAAAGGAAGGTACAAATGACAAGACACAGAACTCTTAGTATTCTAGTGGCGATCGCTTTCATGATTATCTCTCCGGAAATGGCCACAGCGCAAAGAGGGAGGCTTCCGAAGACACCGCTTCACCAGGATGTCCTTGACATGCTTTCCAACGAGATCTCGGGACAGATCATATACAACAACGAAGTCATCCTGGCCGGTGCACCATGGATCAGAGATACCAAAGAATTTTCGGATACATTCTACGAATCCCAAAAGATATACGACATGGTCAGAAGCTACGGAATCGAGACCGTCCGATTAGATAGAATGAAGAGAGACAGAGAGTTCGATTACCCTCTTGAAGCAGAATTCTGGATCATGAAACCAGAAAAATGTCTCGTTGCGCGTCTCGATGCCGATGCAGCACTCGTTGCCCAGGGGTCTCAAACAGCAGATATCAGCGGCGATCTTGTCTATCTCCCACCCCTGCGGGGAGGGGAGATCAAAGCTTGGAAAAAGGACGGACCTCCAGAGGAGTTCAAAGGCAAAATTGCACTGATGTGGTCACATGCATATGGCGATATGGCCAAACTGCTGGATGCAGCTGGCATCAGGGGCGTGATTTCATTCAATGCCATGGATAGGTACTTCGATCCTGATCAAGCTGTTTATGCCGGTGGTTCCTACGATGGATGGGAAAACCTCAAGCTGGGATTTACGGTCTCGTGGAGGCAGTGGTCTGAGCTGCTGGAAGATCTGGAGTCGGGAAGAGAATTGACCGTCCGCTGTCGCACGCGGATAGAAAAGTACCCCTATAAACTGGAAAATGTCTTTACCTGGATCCCGGGAACTGAACCGGAGAAAAAGGGCATCATTTTCACTGCGCATTTGTTCGAAGGCTACACCAAAAGAGGTGCCAACGACAACATGAGCGGGTGTGTGACCCAGCTCGAAATCCTGAGAGCCCTGTCCAAACTGATCGCAGAAGGCGCTCTTCCACAGCCCCGCCGGACCATCTACTTCCTGTGGCCCAACGAGATTTCAGGCACATACGAACACTTTGTCCAGAATCCCGGCTTTGCCGAAAAGCTGAGCACGAACATCAACATGGACATGGTGGGAGAAGGACTGAGGCAAAACAACGCTATCTATATCCTGACAGAGTGCACGAATTATCTTCCCAGCTATCTGGATGGATTGGGTCAATCCGTCTTGAATTATGTGTGGAGGACTAACGACATCGTTTATTTGCCCGATTCCCCCCGAGGCAGGAGGGGACAGATTTTTCCCTGCCCGATGTGGGAAAAAAACGGCTCGAGGGATGCCTTCCGGTATGATATTCAGTTGGCAACTGGCGGAAGTGATCATATCTGCTTCAACAACTCATCTGTTGGGATCCCGGCAGGTGCTTTTGCTGTCTGGCCGGATCAATGGTACCATGCGGATAAGGACACGCCGGATAAATCCGATCCGACACAGTTGAAGCGAGCGGCATTCATCGGTGCGGTTATGGCCTGGGCTGCTGCTAACTGCTCCGACGAAGTCTTGGAAGAAATGTTGGATGCCATCACCTCATTCGGGTATGAGCGTGTGGGAAAAAGAGAGCTTTCTCGAGCTATGAAATTAATCAACGAAGCAAAGGCTAAAGACCTTCAAAAAGCAGTCGAAAGAGCCTTAAACCTGGTCCATTTCTTGATCGTGCGCGAGTCCGGTGCTGTTGGGTCTGTTCGGGACATTTACAGCGGAACCGATCAGGCAGAACATCTTATCGAGAGCCACCTTAGACAATGGTCGCTCTACGGAGAGGCGCTCAAAGAGCAGGTTCTCGATTACGGTCGGTTTCGAGCTCAGCAGTTGAACACCGATGCTCCGAAGGAGCCGGAGCCCAGCGAGATGGAAAAGAAATACTCAACAGTGATCCCCTCGATTCATGAAGATGTGAAAGGACAGGTTTTCTATTATGAAAGGACCGATTCCTATCAAGAATTCACGAAAAAAAATCCCGATTATCTGAAAAACCTCAGACTCTCTCGGATGCACCAAAGAACAATCGTGAATTTCATCGATGGAAAGCGCTCCGTGACTGAGATAAAAAACTCTGTCGAAGCGGAGACTGAAGCAGATGTGGATATCGAAAAATTGATATCCTATATGGAATTTCTCGAATCCATCGGCTGGATCAACCTGAGCACCTCTGCTGGTCATCAAGAATAATCTTGAATTTTCTCATGATGACACATCCATTCATTTGTACTGATGAGATATGATTAGTTTTGATTCTTCTTAGGTGGTGGCGAAGGAGGAGTGTAGGGTACAAGTTTGTCGTGTTCGACGACCGCTCTGTTCCACTCTTCTTGGGTCTCCAGCCGCCCGGGCCTTCTGGTCTCGGGATCGTACATGCGGAAGTGATTGTACCTGACCAGCAGATCGTCTCCGAGTTTCCACCAAGCGTCGACGACGCACTTCGCGTTATTGAGGCAGAAGTCGGTTATGAACACCACAGCTTCCTCTGGATCCTTTTCATAAAGCTCTTGGGCAGCCTTGTCCATGATCGGGATCATCTTCAAGGCACCATCCTCCCATTTTGCTTGAGCCGCTTTGACATCTTCGATAGCGTAGGAGTAGACGACTTGGGTGTGGTAGTCGACATAGTCGGCGGCCCACCTTGCGGAATCCCGGCTAAAGACGAAGTGATCCCCCTTAGTGAGAGTCTCCGGCATTTTGGTTATCCCGCAGTAGAGGGGTATGTAGCAGGAAGTGTCTTGAGCCCCGAAAGCGATCCAGTTGATTCCGCCGAAGGGATCCGGCAGCCAGCCCCTGCTTTGGGTGATTGTGGTGTATTCCACATTAGGCACGCAGATGCATCTGGGACCAAAGTATCTCTGGTCATCGACCTGGAAACCTCGGAAGTAGTTTGGATTGGCGAACGGACCTCCTTTGGCTCCCTTTGCGGGATCGAATGGAGTACCCTGATATTTGTCACGAGTGATCTCCATGACATCTTTGACCGATAGTTTTTCATCTGGCTTGACTGAAAACGGCAGGTCCATTCCCTCTGTAGCCGGATCGAAATTTTTGGAAGGTGCAATCAGGCTGAAGAGCCGCCAGAGGCGGCCCCGTCTTCCCTGGGTGGCTGCAGCACTCCCAGGACTCGGGGAATAAGCTCTTTTCCAGTTGAAAGGCCTCCCGCTCTCTGGATCATAGAATCCATTCTCGACAGCGTAGGAGACGACATTCGGCGAAGCCATGAAGTAATCCGAATTGTCCAGGTCGACCTCCCCGATCCGGGATTCATTCGGACAGAAGCTCACGTGATCGTCCGGAATCCTCTGTGCGCACCAGACGGCTCCGGGCTTTACGCTTTCAGGAGTCCAGAGTGGGCCGACCGGCATGATTTCGAAGAGCCAGATTTCTTTGGTGTCAGCAACGGCCAGCATCTCACCGCTGTCATGAAAGCCGTATCCATACTTTTCTCCCATTGTTCCCATGAGCTTGATGGCCTCTCTTGCTGTTTTGCATCTTTCCATGGCGAGCATGGTCAATGTGGTGATATCCATAACTGCGGCGGGTGTCGGATTTCTCATCTTTCTTTGGCATCCTATCGACGACTCCGCGATCCCTAGTTGGTGTTCGTTCATATGACCGAATACAGCGTGTTGATAGGCATATGTATGGGGAACTTGAGGAATGTCGACCTCAGTGTATCCCTCTACATACTTCACCCATTTTCCGCCCACCTCAGGAGGCCAGGTCCTGATCTGGTTGATGTGGTAGATTTTGCGCACGGAACCTTCAGGATGGTCGGCCGCAGGAATATAATGCCACGTGAAATCGCACATGCCGCAGTCAGCGGTCTGACAGGCGATGACCGAGCCGTCGGCAGAGGCATCCTTACCGACAAGGACTGTGGTGCAGTGTTCCGGATATGTCAGCCAATCTGCACTGTCTGCGTTACATTCTGTTTGATTGAAAACAACCGATCCTGAAAAGACACAAAGAATGAATACAAAGGTGAGGATAAAGTGTTTTTTTGATGTTTTCATGCAGCCCTCTCTTTTAAATGTTTGCATTGCTTAAAGGACGAAAAGTTAGCATTTTGAAACAAACTATCACACGCAAAAAAATGAGTCAACATATCCTGTGAACTAGGGGATCCCAACGAACCATACTGTCATCGCGAATCGTCCTGTCATTGCAAATCATCCTGCCATAACGCATCCTTCTGTCATTGCGAATGTAATGAAGCAATATGCAATTTACATAGCTTCCAAATGAATTGTCATGAAAATAATAATGCTTCTTCGAGGACTTTAAACAATGGCAAAGTGGTATTGATAACAGCTTCTGGCTAATTGCTTTGAAGTTCGAGCTCTCGGGTGATCTCTGCTCGATGGATAAAATGCTTGTTTTCCCCCTCACATTTTATCTCTATAGGAGTTTCCAAAAAAGTCGCGGTGATCTCTGCTTTTAATTCTCCTCCTTTGGGCACTCGCAGCTTCAACTGGGGTCTGAGGCTTTTGGGAGGGAAACTGTACCAGCGCATCGTAACCGTGTTGCCTCTTCCTTGGTTGTACTTCACATTGCACTCTTCGACCTTGATAGGTTCATCACATTCAAACTTTAGATTCACGGTGAATGGCTGCTTTTCGAACTCACACAAAGTATCCAAACTCAGGATGTTTTCCTCTCCATCTTCTTGGATGCTGTGGGAGACAGAGCCTTTGATCCAGTCCATATCCAGGGAATAATCAGTTTTTCTGTAACATTTCCTGATATTGATTGTTTCCTGCTGACCAGCAATATTTGCCTCGATTCCCTTGAGATAATCAAAGCTGGTGAATTCAATAAAAGAACTGCCTATTTTGCTGTCTGTTTTTTGATTGACAATGACAATCTGCTCCCATGTGGAGGTAAAGCTGGGCAAGGTCATGAGGTAAACGGAGCATATAAGAATTAGCATCCCGACTGGAATGAGGGCGACACCGCGACGGAACCTTTTGAGCCAGAATAAATCTTGAGGATAACTCCTGTAAACTGCAGCGAAACCCAGCAGAAAGGGCATGGTCCATAGCACTATTAGAAGAATCAAAACTCCGGAAAATATGATCTCACCCAAGAATGTCTTGAGCTGTAGACCCAAATATGCAAAGCTTCTGTAGACAAATTCATAATACTGGGGGATGAAGAGCACACGTAAAATCAGATAAGGGGATAACAGCCAGAGCAAGCCCTTCAGCCAGCCCCAGGGGACCAGGCATCCCAGGCTTATAAGAAGAAGCCCGGAAGCGGGATAAAGAGCCAAACGGGGATTGACAAATGCCCAGACCAAGAGAGTGATGACCAAAAGATAGATGGAGGCTCGAATTAGATAAAAAAATACGTCCTTTCTCAGCCGCCACCTTCCCACCAGTCGCAGAGCCAGCCATATCCCTAATACAGTAAAGGGAATGATGTACAGCAGATGCGGCCCTGGATGGGCATACCAATAGAACCGTGAACCCTTCAAGAGTTTCAGAATCCAATCGGATAAAGCGATACAGACGGTGATAATGAAAAGCATGACCAATAATTTAGGCCAGGACAGCCTGATATTTTTATCTTCTTCAAAGCCCTTTCTTTTTCGCCGAACGATGTACAAAGTAACTAGAGTGACAGCTATGCTCAGGATGATGAAAATGACCATCACGATCGGAGCGACAAAAATTGGTTTTTCGCGCAATAAAAGAAGCATATAGTTGCCCTTCTTTTCTTCAGGTTGTTCACGGTCGAATTTTCTGATGAGCTCTAGAACCAGCTTGCCGCTTCTTTCCAATCCATCGATCTGGAAATTTTCCGCTGTATCGTTCCTGGTGTGGATAGGGAATGTCACGTCACTCACAAAAGCTATGGCAGGTATTCCTTTCCTCATGAAAGGTTCATGATCTGAACCAGCGCCGCCCAAGGAACCATTCAAGGACTGAAAATGGGTGGGATAATCGATATTCCGGTACCCTAGATCATGATAAACATCGATACTGGCCGATACCAGCCATTCCGGACTCTGGTGTTCAGTCGTCTCGAGCCAGAGCATCAGCGGCGAATCGTTGCTTGTCATATCAAGCTGAAGCATGAGAACCACATTATCGAGAGGATAATTCTCTGCAAAATATTTCGAACCCACCAAACCGGATTCTTCTCCCCCGAAAGCAACAAACACCAGGGTGGAATAATGAGATTCCTGACTCAATATTCTGGCCACCTCCAGGAATGCAGCGATACCAGAGGCGTCATCATTCGCTCCGGGAATCTCGGGTCCTGCTGAGTCGATGTGTGCTCCGATGACGATTTCCCTTTCGGTCTGACCTTTAAGCCGACCGAAGACGTTGCCGCTGTTTGTATTCAACCTTTCTGAATGAGGCACATACTGCCATTCCACCTCACAGCCGTACTCGGCTAACTTTCCTGCTGTATAAGATAAGGCCTCTCTTTCCTGCGGAGAGCCCATCGGCCTGGGACCGATCGTTTCTGCCAAATACTTGATGTGTTCAAAGGCTCTCTCCTTGGAAAAATCCTCTGCCATCAGAAATGAGGAGAAGATAAAGACAAAGATTAAAAGATGAGTTGCTGACCGCTTTTTCACTGTCCCTCCCATATTAAATGTCTGAGAACTTTGTGGCCTCATAGGGGAGCCCATTACCCCTATACAGACTCATCTTGGCTTATATCACAGGAGTTGCGGGAGGTCAAACGCGGTACGTTTCTGTTTTACGATGCCGCTGCTAGCTCAGGTGTCAGAACGGCATGTGGAATCCGATTCATTCATACCGAAGCGCGTCTACAGGATTCGCTGTAGCAGCCTTTAAAATCTGGATGCTCATGGTCACGAGTGCAATCACAATGGCCAGTCCTCCTGAGAGAATGAACGGCCATAGGCTGATAGGCGTCCTGTAGGCGAAATTCTGAAACCATTGGTTCATAACATACCAGGCTATGGGCCAAGCTATGAGATTGGCCAGGAGAATGCATTCGGTCGATTCTCTGGCAATCATCAAGGCAATCCGGGATATGGATGCCCCCAGCACCTTACGTATCCCGATTTCTTTGGTCCGGCGCTCTGTGGCAAATGAAACTAGGCCAAATAAACCGAGCGCAGCGATAAAGATAGCCAAACCTGCAATCGTGTCGAATACCTTTCCCATTCGGATTTCGCTTCTGTAGACCCTTGCAAAGTCTTCGTCGAGAAAGGAGTATTCGAAAGGCTGCCCTGGGAAGAACTCCCCCCATTTGTTTTTTATATAGGCCAAAGTTGCAGAGATGTTTTCGGGTTTTACGCGGGTGAGCATATAGAACTGTGTTCTCCCTAGGGTGATAACAAGGGGCTGAATTTCACTATGGAGAGATTTGTAGTGAAAATCACGTACGACTCCAACCACGGTTCCTGGTTTTTTATAAGGACCGGGAATCTGGAATTTTCGGCCGACAGCCTGCGACCACCCGGTTTTTTTTACGGCCGATTCATTCAAGATATAGGCTGATTCTCTGTCTGTGGGGAATTCCCATGAAAAGGGCCTCCCCTCTATAAACTCTATTTTTAGTGTTTCAAAAAAATCGTGGTCTACAGTGATCCAGTCCAATAAAATATCTTCAGGAGGTTTGCCTTCCCACCATACGGATTGATGGGCACAGTGTCGGTTTAAGGAATATGAAGAAAACGTGGCATCCGTTACAGCCGCATTCTGTGAAATCTCGTTTTTGAATGATTCCTGTCTCTGGCTGAGTTCCTGACCTTTGTAAACCGGCATGACCTTTTCGAACGGAAGGATGACGATTTGCTCTTTTTTATATCCGAGATCTTTATTTGCCATATATTGCAGCTGGTTCCTCACGAGAAGGCTGCTTGTTATGAACAATATGGATATCGCAAATTGTGTCACGACCAAGAATTTTCTCAGCAATGCTTTGTGGCGCGTGCCCTGTTTTGCAGCGCTTCCTGAAATTGTATCCTTGGGATGAAAGGCTGAGATGATATAGGCGGGATAGATCCCTGAAAGCAAGCCGACAAAAAGTGCCAGAACAGCCATGAATAAAAGAAAGGAGAGCCCTTGAGATAATGAAAAGTCCAGATCCTGCTTGAGAAGGGAGTTGAAATAGGGAAGAAACATCCTCATGAGGATGATGGATAACAGAAACGCCAGAAGAGACAAGAATATTGATTCTCCAATAAATTGTTTTATCAACTGGCGGCGGCTGGCTCCCACAACTTTGCGTACCCCTACCTCTTTATGTCTGATCGCAGAACGGGCTGTGCAGAGGTTGATAAAGTTGATGCCGGCCAGCAGAAGCAGCATGACAGCCATAGCGGAAAAGAGATAGACATGAGCGATTTTCCCGTTGGTCTCGAGGTCTCCTCTGAAGTTTGAGTGCAGGTGGATCTGAGTCAAAGGCTGAAAATGAAGCTTGAATTCCGGCATCTCTCTTTCACTCAAGAAGTCAGAAGATTTTTCTTCCAATGCCTTTTCAAGGCCAGGCGAGGATAGCATCACGTAGGTCATATAATTCCAGCAGTTCCAGTTCAAGTTGTACCGGATGATGGAAAAGGAGAGCAGAAAGTCGAACTGAAGCTGTGAGTTTTTGGGGATATCCTTGAGAACGCCGGTCACTTCATAATCCTTGGGATTTCGGCTTCCTACGGTCAGAACCTTACCCAGAGCCTCTCCTTCCCCAAAGCATTTCCTGGCCATCTCTTCAGTGATGACAATAGAATTTGTATCCTTCAGGGCTGTTTGGGGATCGCCTTTTATCAAAGGGAAGCTGAAGACTTCGAAGAAATTCGGATCGGTAAGGAAGGCTCGGTTGCCCCAGAACTGCTTGTTCTTGTGAGCCAGCCTGATGTCGCTGTAGTCTTCGAGCCGGAGTGCCTGTTCGACTTCGGGAAATTCGTCCATCAGAGCCTGAGCCAAGGGTGCAGGAGTAGCTGGGAAAATATCGGAGCTTCCCTCGGTGAAATGTTCGGCGACCACACGATGGATGCGGCCAGCATTTTCATGGAATTGGTCATAGCTTAGCTCGTTTTTGACCCATAAGAAAATAAAAAAGCAGCAGGTCATCCCAACAGCGAGACCTCCGATATTGATAAACGAATAGATCTTGTGTTTCCTGATATTCCGTAATGCTGTTTTTAGATAATTTTTAAACATTGTTGCTCTCCAATAGATAATGTCATCCAAAAGGGGAGGCAGAGCCTTGAACAACTGCACCCTATACCACCAGCGTGCGCGGAAGAGACCCTGTTCATGGACCTGTACCTGGAAGGTCTCTGATAAGTCTCCTGTCAGTGTGTAGACTTTTTGATCTGGAAAAAGACATTTCAGGAGCCATTCCGAGAGCCGCGGCGGTCTATGATATTGGTTCATGGAGTTCATCGTCACTTTGAGGCTAGAATCTCCGGTATGCCCGACCAGACCTTGTCCTGAATTTTTTTGATCTGCTCCAGAGTTTCCCGCCCGACAGAAGTAAGTTTGTAGATACGCTTGCTCCTTCCACCCCTCTGGGGTGTCGGATCGGCAAGGTGGGACTCGAGGAGTTTTTTCTTTTCGAGCCGTGTGAGCATGACGTGGATCGCTCCGAAAGCCCAGGTTTTCCCTGTGAGCCTCTTGAGGTGATTGCGGATAGACACACCATAGGCTGCATCTTGAAGCTGCATAATAGCCAGCAGGATGTACTCTTCGGATCTGGAAATGAATTTATTTCTCATTTTTCCCTCATTTCTCCTACAATATAGTAAAAATAAAACCTGCTGTCAAGCTTTTTTTACTACTATGTAGGAAATTAAAGCGATTGGAACAGAATCATTCCTGGACGATAGGGGAGGCTTTGGGATTCAAAGGATTGATGCGGGATGCTAGTGAAAAAAGAAAGGGATATCTGCCTTTCAGGTGCTCTGTATAAGCGATCCACTCCGCTGTTATCCTTGAATAGGCCCGTTGAAGATCTACTTTAAGGTGGGCAATATCTCCTTTGGGGAGATTATGGAGTGACTCTCGAAAATTCAGTTCCTCTGAAAGGTGGAAGACGGCCCAAAGAAGATCTGTGAAGCGCTGATTTTCCAGGAGGATTGGATTCTCCAGAAGGCGGACGAGAAAAGAGTGTTTTCCTTTGAGAAAATCCCGGAGTTGTTCCAGCCCTTCAACATCGAACACGATGCTGTATTTGAACGATGCCGCCTTGGATTGTGCTTCGCGGAAAGATTTCTTGTCCCAATCGGGATTTATCAGAATTTCGTTCTCTAGTTGTTTGGCATTTTCCACAAAGTCACTAAAGCGCCTCAATAGCTCCATCCCAACCTCGCTGAAAAAAGTCCCGATAACCATATTCAGCTTCTGAAGGATGGATTTTTTTTCTCTGCTGGCTAGAAGCCGTTCGATGATCAAGAGGACCAAAAGGACATCGATAAACAAGAATCCAAAATCCCCGATCATGTAAATAAAGATATGATGGGCATCACGGAAAATAAAATAGTGAATGGCATACGATAATGCCGAAGCCAGAACAAGAAGCAGGGCGATTCGAAAAGTCCAATCTTTGAATATTTTTTTCATTTGCTCACCCTCATTCTATGGATTTTTGGTAAAAAAGCTAAAAATTAGAAATCCGGGTAAATACTTTATTCCAAAACTCGACATGAGGCAAGTGGAGCGGGTGAGAAAATAATCCTAATTCAAACGTCTTCTATTGATGAATATGCTGATATATATACGTGCATATACATCTCTACACTTGACATATATACTAATTTAAGATATAAAAATAAAGATCAAAAAATTATCTTGATTTTGAGGGATATCATGAAGACAGTAAACGCATTAAAGATCAGGAATCATCTGGGAGAAGTATTGGAGGAGCTAAACAGGACGGGAAAACCTATCCTTGTCAGCAAGGGGAGAAAAATTCAGGCAGTCCTCATCACTCCCGAGCAGTTCAAAAGAAGGTTTCTCGACTATCAGGCTGAGCAAGAGAAAAAGCGTTTGATTGAAACCATCAAGAAATTGAGGACCAAAAGAATCGGTGCCAAAAATAGCGTCGAGGTGCTTCGCGAGCTAAGAGGATATGAACTATGATATGGGTGATCGATGCTTCTGTCGCGGTGCGGTGGTTTATTGAACAAGAAAGCCATCCAAATGCTGATCTTGTTCTCGAAAGGATGCTCTCCCAACCGGAAAGGTTTGCCGTGCCCGAGCTCTTTTGTTTCGAGGTCTTTGCAGTTTTGTGCCGGATACACCCTCATGGAGGAGAAGTATTCATCGAAGGCATGATTCCAGTTATAAATTGTGGAATACTCCGTTATCCAATGACTAAAGGCCTTGTCCTTAAGGCTACTGAATTTGTGGACAAAGGACTTACGGGATACGATGCCAGTTATGCAGCATTAGCTAGAGAACTAAAGGGAATGTGGTTGACCTTCGATGATCGGGCTCACCGCGTTATCGTAAAGACCCGGCTGTCATATGATATTACAAAAAACCTGCCGAGGAACTGGAAGAGCTGATAATCATTCGGATTTACAAAGTCTCTTTGAGCGTTTTTACGATGAAAGAATTCAGACTCTCTCCCTCAGCTGATATTACAAAATGATGCGATTGGCGAAGCAATCGTCGAATGGTACAAGAGAATTGGCAAGTGACTTTTACTATATAGTATTTGAGGATTCAGTCTTAAACCACCTTTGGGTACGAAGACATATTCTCACAAGCATAAGCATGACAGGCACTTCTATGAGGACTCCTACTACTGTTGCCAACGCCGTACCCGAAGAAAGGCCAAAAAGTATGACTGCTGTGGCGATAGCCACCTCAAAATGATTTGATGCACCGATCATAGCAGATGGGGCTGCATCCTGATAAGAAAGTTTCAGTATTCTGGCTAATCCATATGCCAGCCAGAATATGAGGTTCGTCTGGATAAAAAGCGGAATAGCAATCCATAGTATAGTCAGCGGATTTGAAAGAATCACCTCTCCCTTAAAGGAAAACAGAAGAACGAGAGTCACCAAAAGTGCTGTTATGGTTACAGGTGTGAGAATATGTAAGAATTTTTTATTAAACCAGTCTATGCCTTTTTTAGCGACTATCAGCCTTCGAGATACATATCCGGCGACCAACGGTAGAGCGACATAAATTCCAATCGATAACAAAAGGGCTTTCCAGGGCACAGGAAGACGGCCGATGCCCAATAGAAATCCGCCCAGGGGACCGTATAAAAAAAGCATGGTCAAGGAATTGATGGCGACCATGACAAGCGTATGCCCATCATTCCCTCGAGCCAGATAACCCCAGACTAATACCATCGCAGTGCAGGGTGCTATGCCGAGCAAGATACAACCCGCAAGATAACTTCGCCACAGAGGAACTGCCAACATCTTGACTCCCTCGACAAGCACCACTGTTCCTGCTCCATGTTTGGCTCCTAGAGGTAAATCCAGTCCTAAAGGCATTTTTATGTAATCAATAACTTCCGGACCTATAAATGTCTTGAAGATAAGGCCCAGGAAAAACAGGGAGATGGCATACATCGTGAACGGTTTGATTGCCCAATTCACAAAAAGAGTCAAACTTACAGGCTTTAGATTCTTGCCCGCTTTGAGTACCTCGGCGAAATCTATTTTTACCATGATAGGGTACATCATGAAAAACAGACAAACAGCGATAGGAATGGATACCACAGGTGCTTCTTTGACATAGATGGCCAGTCCATCCAAATATGTAGAAACCTTCGGCGCCAATTTCCCGAGTACGATTCCAGCAAAGATACACAGGATGACCCAAAGACTCAGATACCTCTCAAAGAAGCTCAATCCTTTAGGTTGTTTTGTAATACAGGCCTTATTTTCCAACCCAAACTCCTTGAGACAATTTCTTGTTCCAATTTTCGTTTGATGAAATTTTCATTGCTCTCAACTGCCTAGATGAGAATTCAAAAAATTATTGAATGGCGTCTATCCGGTTCTTTACCTGCTCTTTCAATACAGCCTCCACACAATCAAGAAAATTCAGGGCACAGCGCATTCGAAGGCTGTAATATACCTGTTTTCCCTTTTTTTCGTCTTGAACCAATCCCGCATTTTTAAGTAATGATAAGTGTTTGGATACTGTAGATATGTCTAGGCCAACCATTTTTGTCAGTTCCCGGACACTGTGATGTTTTTTAGCAAGTTCCTCTATCAGGAACAGTCGAATCGGATGAGCCAGGGCTTTTAACACAGACGCTCTTGTTTCATATCGGGCTTTTTGTCTATTGTTCATTTTCATATTTGGCATAATAACCAAATGTTATATGAGAGTCAATACGGAATATTGGGATGCTGCATCCACAGATCAGTGGAGAGGACCGTCGGCTTCCAATCAGGATTCGTTTTTCTGTTGGCAGACGCTGTTACTTGCGCTCTCCCTGATCAATCGACACCACAAGGATACTATAACATCGAGCGTATGTTGAAGGCTGGAATAAACAAAGGCGCACAGGTGAAGGCCTATGAGACGTGTACAGACACTCGAGGAATGAATGGTGTAAAACTGATAGACAGTGTAGAAATCAGCTCAATGAGCCAACTTGCTGCGTGGGCTGTCGAAGCCGACAAGATTATTACATTTTGATAGACAGCAGCGTTTACAACATCTTTTCCCCCACTTAAGGTTTATCCGTCCAGCTGGCTTGTGATATAAGTTACATAGGATGGTCTCAAAAAAAGGAGGAACCATGAAGTCAGGAAAATATATTTCTGTTTTGTTTTTGAGTTTAGTGATTTTATTGAACCTAGCCGCGAACCTGGGAGCGGATGAGAACACGGTCAAGGAAGTTTTACCTCCAGGAATCCTGCCGGTCGTTATTTTGAGTGGTTCCGATTATGAAATGGGGTATCAGTACGGCCAGCAGGCAGGATCCTATCTGGAAAAAGAAAAAGAAGCAAGGTGGGCTTCGGCTCTGCAAAGGTTCGACCGTGAGAAAGTGCTCCATATGCTCAAGGGAAACCAGTATTACATCAAGAAGTACACTCCTGAAAATATCGAGATCATGAAAGGAATCGCGGATGGCGCGACAGCCGCCGGCTTCCCACTGTCATATGCCGATGTTTTGTTGATGAACTGTACTCTACCCAATCCTGAGACGTCCACTTTCCCACCGGAGGCAGAAAAGGACTCCATCCCGATAAAGAAGTGCTCTGTGTGTTCTGCCTGGGGAAGCGCCACCACAGATGGACGTTTGATCGGAATGGATACCCTCGATTCAGGCGAAGCCGCCTACGGGGTAATCATCATAGCCTTTCCGGATAAGGGAAATAACTATATTTGCGGCGCTCAAGCCGGCGAGATAGGCGATCATTTCTTGATGAATAATAAAGGACTATTTGTGGGAAACAGTGGAGGAGGCGGTTCTCCACGGGACATCGATACGGATTATGGACTATCTTGGTCCTGTTCCTTAACTCATATTGTACGCTTTGCAAACAGTGCCCATGAGGCCAGAGACATGCTTTTGCCCTGGCAGATCAACATCCCGGAAAACTTTCATTTTGTCGATGTCAAAGGTAACGCCTGTGTTGTGGAAAAAACGGCAGCCGTTCAGAGCGTCCGGGTACCCGGTGACTTCAGGGAGAAGGATTTCCTTTATTCCACCAACAACTACCTGAACGAAGAGATGGCACCGACCAAAGAAGGCGGATTCATCAAGCAGCACGGTGGGTACGGCGCCTATGCCGCGCCCCGCAACCTGATGCTGTGGGATATGCTCCACAATTATCATGGGCATGTCGATGTGGAATTCGTGAAAATGATGCTGCGTTTTCCAGGCGATGCTCCACCTTATCCTCCGGAGGGCGGATGGGATGCCAAGGTTTGCCGGCCGTCGAATTCATGGGTTTCGGTTCTGCTCCCTGACGATGGGGATGAGGGTGTGGCTCATATCTGCACAGGACCGGCAGGTCGCGTGATCCATTCTTCGACCGCATCGAATGGAGAAGAGATGCGATCGAGCTATCCCTACATCAAAGGCACCCATACTTTTTACAAATTGACCCTTGCCGCCAATCCCCAAGCGGTGGTCGAAGCGGCAAAGAAGGCAGCCAGTGTAGACATAGCTACTGCCTATAAAAAGCTCATGTATCTTAATTACACAGATACAGGATATGCTGTCTTGAATGAGCTGTATTCCCTGGCCAATGCCGAATATTACGAAGGTGAAGTCTATTTCAATAAAGGGCTGCTGGCCATCGGAAATGAAGCCCTCGCTTACCTGGCAAAGGCGGTTACGGCATTTACCAGATCCCAGGCCCATGCTCTCCAGGTTTATGAGGCGCTGGTACCTGCGCCCACTAGTCCATCCGACCTGGGTTTGAAGCCTTTTGGCGGCAGTTGGGCTACGTGGGAAACCAGGGTTGGAGAGGAAAAATAGAGGGAGAGGTTAATAGGAAATTTTACAGCAGTACTGAAATCATCTGCATAAATCAGGATGCAGCGAGTGATCGTAGATCCTTGCGCATCTATCGTAAATTTCTTCGAACTTCCGAGCGGCAGCAGCTGAGAAAAAGTCAACAGGACAGATATCCTTGTTGTTTCCTTCGCTGACAGAGAAGTGCACATGGGCAATATTTTCGTCAAGAGCGATTAAATTTGCTATATGTTGTCCTGACTTTACTCTGTCCCCTTTGGAAACAAGAATGTTGTTTCGTCTTTCATCCTCTGATATCTCTCCTCCAATTTCGAATCCATACTCCAGTTGAACTTTTGAAGAAACTTTGATCATTATCCTGTAGTTTGTTCCGGGCAAGCCATCTCCTGTATCGAGGTCCACTTGAGTAACGATCCCATCTGCGCAGCTGAAAAAGCTTCCCAGGTTAGTCGTCCCGATGTCTATCCCATTATGGTATCTGGTTACGCCCCCAGGCTCAGGGATTTCACCAAAGGGTGAAATCCACAGCACTGACGTTTCGTCGAAGGGTATTGATTCGAATACAGGCGTGTCGAGCATAAATCTTGTATCCGGAGAAAAGGGATTTTTCCCGCAGGATATGAAACCGATGAGAATGATACAGACCGATATCTTTTTAAAATTCATAGCTCAATCCCCCTTGCAGGGTGGGATAGTACAGAGAACTGTCGTAATCAGTATTTATGTATCCGCCGATGCCGAGAAATAGTTTTAAATTTTGCTGCCAGACATTCAGATCGAGACCGATGGAATTTTTGTTGAAGAAGCCATCTTCGAAAAACAGATTATCGATTTCGATAATGAATATGGAGTACCTCAATTCCAAGTAGAGATCGAAAGACGTTTGGTTTTTAAGTGTATACGTGCTGGATAGGCTGATTCCAGGGCCTACCCTGAAGGAAAACGGATCATCGATGAAGGTAATGATCCATTTCGCTCCCCACCTTGTGCTGTCTCCCCAGACAAAATCATCGTAACTGTCTTGAATCAATCTTATGGAATGGCGAAAAGGGATTTTATTGAATGAAGTGGAATATTCAGCGGTGAGTTCTCTTGCACTCAGAATTTCTGCAGCGGGCAGAGTGACTACAACTCCTCCCTTCAGTGAGATTTTAAAATCTCCGGAATAAGTAAATGTTGATAGCGCAAGAGGTATCAGAGCAGCTGGGATTATTAAATATTTCTTCATCGATATTCAGGGAATGGACATCTCTGATTTTGTATAAAAAAAAGGTCACTTTGTCTATAAATTATTTTTAGCTCGTTAGTTTACGTAGATCTCGCTGATGCATATCTCTACCTAGCTGTATTTTCTTATGCCCCCACAAAAGAGACTTATTTAGATTTTTAAATCACAGCAATAATCCACGTTTAATAATTTCACGTTTAATAATTTAAGGTTCCTTGACAACTTTTGAGCTGCAGATTATATTCCTTTTAAAGTTACTCGACCAACACAGTCAAAGGCAGATTTGCTGGGTCTGCCACGTAGCGCTCCTTTCAAAACGCATTGATTAGGCATGGGAGGTGAATGATGAGACCAACTGTTTTCAGATTTTTAGGGGTTATCATTTTGTGTATTTGGATCGTAGGAATCTCAGCTCAGGATACGAAAGAACCTGAAGCATTCAGAATAGAAAATGAAAGCATTGAGCTGCAGTGCTATTTTCATAGGGCAGAAGGGGAAGGTCCGTTTCCGACCATCATCCTTCTGCAGGGATGGGCCAGCGGCGGTAAGGACTCAAGGCAGATAGGAGCAACCCTGGCCGGATCAGGAATCAATTCATTCACGATCCATTACAGGGGAACTTATCTGAGTGAGGGAGTATTTACAAACAAGGATCTAATGAAAGATCTCGATTATATTTATAATCTGTTCAAAACCGAAAAATTCCAAGAGGAATACAAGATAGACACATCGAAGATCATCATGGGCGGACACAGTTTCGGTGGAGCCATGTCGTTGACCTATGCCGCAAACAATCCAGAGATCAAATATGTATTCTCGGTCGGAGCTCCCGACCATGCTCAAATGGCGAGAGAGTACAAAAACAATCCTCAGCTTGCCGAAATGCTGGATGCTTCCTTCGTAAAGCAGGAAGCGCCAGAGGGTCCGGTGCGAGGGGGTGTGGAAGCGCTGCGCGATATGATTGAAAATCCCGATATGCATGATTTGAGAAAGCTGGCTCCCAATTTCAAGGGCAAGAGGATGCTCTTGATCGGTGGATGGGAAGATTCCGGACCTGTGGTGGAAAATCACCTGGTGCCTTTTTACAGAGCTCTGAAAAAAGCCGGCGTCGAAGATGTCAAGATTATCATGTACCATACAGATCATTCTTTCCAAAATGTCTTGAAACAATTGGCAGCCGATATCCTGGAATGGATTTCGGAGATTTGACTCTTTCTGCGTTCATTGTTATTCTTGTGAAAACTCCCAAAGGGAAGAATTGTGGCTGTCAAATGCCCTAAATGCGAGACGGAGAATCCTTCAGATTCCAAGTACTGCAAAGAATGCGCCACTCCGCTTACTTCCGGTAAAGTCTCTGTCACCAGAACTCTCGAAACACCCCCCGAAGTACTGAGCAGAGGAACCACTTTTGCCAACAGATACGAAATCCTCGAAGTCCTGGGCAGCGGAGGGATGGGAAAAGTCTACCGGGCTCTGGATAAAAAATTGGATGAAGAAGTCGCCCTGAAGTTGATCAATTTGCAAATCGCCTCGGACAAAAGAACTTTGGAACGATTCAGCAACGAGCTGAAGGTCGCACGCAAGATCAGCCACAAGAACATCGGACGGATGTACGAACTGATGGAGGATGAGGATATTCATTTCATCACCATGGAATATGTTCCTGGAGAGGACCTGAAGAGCTTCATCCTTCGGTCGGGGCAGATGGCTGTGGGAACCACGCTGAGGATAGCTACACAGGTGTGCGAGGGTTTGATCGAAGCCCACAAATTAGGTGTCGTGCATCGCGACCTCAAACCTTCGAACATCATGATCGACAAACAGGGGAATGCCAAGATCATGGACTTCGGGATTGCCCGCTCCCTCGCAGCCAAAGGCATCACAAGCGCAGGTGCGATGATCGGCACTCCGGAATACATGTCGCCGGAACAGGCTGAAGCCAAAGAAACAGACCATCGGTCCGACATCTATTCCCTGGGAATCGTCCTGTACGAGATGCTCACAGGGCAGCTCCCGTTCGAGGGGGACACACCCCTCAGCGTCGCCATGAAACAAAGAGGGGAGATGCCGAAAGCTCCGAAAGAACTCAATGCCCAGATCCCGGACGAGCTCAATCATTTGATCCTCAAATGTCTGGAAAAGGAGAAAGAAAAGAGATTCCAGTCCGCTGAAGAAATCATCGCCGAGATGGGCAGGCTAGCGCGAGACGTCCCTACGGCTCAAAGAGAGGTCCCTCGAAGAAAACCTCTCAGCTCGAAAGAAATAACCGTTTCGTTCAATCTGAAGAAACTTCTCATTCCGGGGCTGGTCCTGGCGGCTCTCCTCCTAGCCGCCATCATCTTCTGGCAGCTGCTCCCGAAAAAGGAGGCACCTCTCTTCGAATCCGGTAGACCGTCTATCGCAGTCCTTCCCTTCGATGATCTGAGCCAAGAGAAAGACCAGGAGGCCTTCTGCCTGGGATTTGCAGAATCGCTCATCAACGCATTCTCCAAAATCGAAGACTTACGTATTCCTGCCAAAACCTCTTCGTTTTCCTTCAAGGGGAAAGAGCTGGACTTAGAAGAAATCGAAGAAAAACTGGATGTGGCCACCGTCCTTATGGGGAGTATCCAGAAAGCGGAAAACAGAATTCGTATCAGAGCCCAACTCGTCAAGGTTGCAGATGCATCCATAATATGGTCCGGTCAATTCGACCGGGAAATGAACGATATCTTTTCCATCCAGGACCAGATAACTCTGGAAATTGTAAGGGAGTTGAAAGGAACGCTGTTGGGCGAAGAAAAGGAGAGTTTGACGAAGCGCTACACAGAAAACGCGGAAGCCTATAATCTGTATTTGCAGGGCCGGTTCTTCTGGGAAAAGAGGACAGAAGAGGGATTTAAAAAGGCGGTGAATTATTTTGAACAGGCGATCGAAATAGATCCGGACTATGCCCAGGCATATGTAGGATTGGCCTATACGTACGGCACTTTTGCCGGTTACGGCTTTCTTTCATTAGACGAAGCTACTCCCAAAATCAAGACTTTATTGGAAAAAGCGCTGTCAATAGATGATGAGATCGCCGAAGCCCACACCCTCATGGCCCAGATACAATACGTGTATGATTTGGATTGGGAGAGAGCAGAAAAGGAATTCAAACTGGCTCTCCAGCTCAATCCCAACTCTATGTATGCTCACATGTGGTACGGGATCTATCTGGCAAAAAAAGGCCAAAAAGAGAAGGCACTGGAAGAAGGGACAAGAGCCTATGAACTGGATCCGTTGAATATTGTGGTGAATTATGGCATGGGGGAGGGGAATGTCTGGGCTCGACGTTATGACATTGCCATTCAAGCCTATGAAAAAACCCTCTCCATGGATCAAAATTTCATTCCTGCCTATGTTGGATTAGGAAAAGTATACCTGATGCAATCGAAATATGAAGAAGCGCTGGAAGAGCTGGATAAAGCATGGCAACTCTCAAAAGGAAGCAGCTCTTACGTTTTGTCCCTCAAAGGAATGATCCATGCGAAGTCGGGCAATAGAACTGAGGCGGAAAAAATGCTCCAGGAATTAAAGGCATGGTCCCAGCATAGGTATGTGGATCCGGCTCATATGGCAGCCCTCTTTATGGGGCTCGATCAGAAAGATCAAGCCTTTGATTGGCTGGAAAAAGCATACAGTGGCCGGAGTGTGGAGCTCACCGCGCTCAAAATCGATCCCTTGTGGGATGACCTGCGTCCGGACCCAAGGTTTTCAGAGTTGCTCAGAAAAATAGGGCTGGAGTAATATTCATAAAAGCTCGTCCCAAATCCGCAATCCGGGGATCGAAACGAAATGCCGGTCATAGGTCAGAAGTACCGAGCCTGCAACAAAAAATCTGACTGTTACTTGAGCTTAGTGCAAATTCCTCATCCTCTGAAAGGGCGGCGACCATTGTTGAAAAGATTCTCTTGAGAGCAGTCTGGTTATTCTCAAAATCACAAATCCCATTAGATTTTGTTCGATATTTGGGACTTGGAAAAAATATCTTTAGGATTTGCCCATATAAAATTTAAAATTTATTGACAATAGTTGACTATTTATATATATTTTATGGATGCTATCTATTCACTTAGAGATGATAAAGGTTAAAAACTCCTCATTTTATATTTCACCAAAAATTCTTCCTGAGCGCTGCAGAGGTTTTCTGTAAAACAAATGGCAGATGCTTCTAAGTGTGTGGATTTATATATAAATCCTTGGATAGAGGTTATATTGTTTGGAAGAAAGGACTGAGAAAAGGAGGAAAAATATGAACATTAAAAGACTTGTGCCTTTCGTATTTGTTCTGTTTGTCTTTATCGCTTTTGGTTTTGTGTCATCACTGGCAAAATCCAATGATGCAGAGCTCGCTCCAAAGGAGCTGCTGGGAAAAAAGCTGTTTTTTGACAAAATATCTTCACCAGATTCCATGTCCTGTGCCGACTGTCATGCCCCCGATGTCGGCTTTACTGGACCGGTTGGCGGAATCAACAAGCATGGCGCGGTTTATCGAGGAGCCGTTCCCCAGCGTTTCGGAAACCGCAAGCCGCCCAGTGCTGCCTACGCTACGGTGAGCCCCATTTTCCACTATGATGGCGGTGAAGGCCTTTTTATCGGCGGAAATTTCTGGGATGGCCGGGCGACGGGTGAGGTATTGGGAAATCCTGCGGCCGACCAGGCTCTGGGACCTTTCCTGAATCCTGTCGAACAGAATAATGCGAGCAAGATGGCTGTCCTGGAGCAGGTGGCTTCCTCGAAATATGCAGACCTTTGGGAAATGGTATGGGGCGAACCAGTCAGTTATGACACCCCAGCGGATATCGAAAAGAACTATGACCGGATAGGACTGGCCATCGCCGCCTATGAGGATTCCAGCGAAGTCAATCAGTTTTCGTCCAAGTACGACTATTATCTTATGGGAGAGGTCGAATTAACCGAGCAGGAAGCGTGGGGTTTGGAGCTTTTTGAAGGTAAAGGACTCTGTGCCGAATGCCACCCAAGTCAGCCTGGCGCTGGAGGGGAGCTTGCGCTTTTTACGGATTTCACCTTCGATAACCTAGGTGTTCCCAAAAATCCTGACAATCCTTTCTATTCAATGGACACCGTGTATCTGGATGATGGATCTCCTATTAATCCGGAGGGCAGTGCCTGGATAGACCCCGGATTGGGTGGATTTTTGGCGAATCATTCGGATCCGTTTTATCAAAGCAAAGCTGCTGAAAATTGGGGCAAGCACAAAGTTCCGACTCTGAGAAACGTTGACAAGAGATCCGGCAACAACTTTCCCAAAGCTTTCATGCATAACGGTGTCTTCAAATCATTGAAAGAGGTTGTCCACTTTTATAACACGCGTGATGTCGAAGCCTGGCCGCCTCCTGAAGTGATGCAGAATATCAACACCGATGAGCTGGGAAATCTCGGGCTCACCGATGAGGAAGAAGACGCCATAGTTGCTTTCATGAAAACCCTTTCTGACGGCTACAGGTTGAAATAAAACAGATAAGGATTTCATCATCTAGATAGTCATAATCTCGGCATTTCCTAAGTTTGCTGTGGCGATAGGGGATGAGTCCGTAAATTTAATCCCTAAACCTATTGAAGCGAAATCGTGAGTTCCTCAGGGGCGACCTTGGTTATGCCATTATGCATAGTGACAATGGTTTTTACCCGAAATGTTCCGGTTTGGATGCCTTCAGGGATTTCCTCTTCGCGCCAAAGCAGATCTCTATATTCTCCAGGAGTGCTAGGAGCTATGTTGTGCATAGAATTGGAGCACACATACACCAGTGTGTCCGATTCATCCCATAGTTCGAAACGGACAGTGATAGTACCATAGTATCCAGCTTCATATGAGGCATTATCCGTCACATTGAGCAGGGCATGAAGATAGATGGGATCGCCAATATTAAAACTATAGACTGGAGTATTCACATCCCCCTGGCTCGGAACGACTTTGTGGATGGTAAAATCTCCATTGGTCATCTTGACCGGCGGATCATTGCCTTCACTGGCCGAGATGACCAGGGCATAATCCTGTCGACCTTTGGGGATCTTTTTCCCTTTGACGCCTATGGTCCACTCTCCGGCTTTAGGCGTGTCAATGAAAATATGCTCGGAGGTGTCGCGTTTGTTTCTTTTATTCACTGCCGGACCCGTGGGATCATTGGGATTAAGAGTAAGCGGCAAGATCTTTTTTTCATTCCCGTACCGAACCCAGAGATCAAGATTATTTATGAGTTTTCGCCCCGGTTTATCATGCCAGACCAGGGTCACACGCAACTGATCTTTATCTTGGGGAACTTCAAAAGCATAGATATGTTCCTGCTTGTGTTTGATCCTGTCTTCGATAAAACGTGACTTAACCTTGTTGGTTTCGTTGACATCTTCCTGGCCGCTTATGGTGCGAGCCCCAAGTTGTGCGTCAACCATCCCATAACCGTATGTGTAATCAGGTCCTTCAGGCCCCAGATCACGAGCAGAATTGATCAGAACAGCCTTGATAAGTTCTGCACTGGGATCAGTCTGATGGATTTTTCTGTACTGGTCGATAAGCAGGGCAGCAACTCCGGCTACCATAGGACAAGAGCCTGAGGTTCCAGAACCATGGGCATAAGTGTCACCTGAGGCAAGTGTGAGCATATCAAAGCCGGGCCCCACAAGATGTGGTCCGAGGCGTCCGTTATATCCCGGCCCTTGGGACGAAAAGGCACAGATTACATCATCTTTGTGAGTCGCTCCGATGGCCAAAACGTTTTTTGCACTGGCGTTGACAAGCATGGTATCGTATCGGGGATAAGTGCGATGCCATTCATCCGGAACACGGATATTATTCATTTCGTCTGGCAGTGGGAGAAGAACAATTGAATAGGCTTCATTGCCGGCGGCATAAAAGATCAGAACATCGGTTTTATTTATCATCTGATCTGTAGCAAAATTGAAATTGGGATAGTATCCAAATTTCGATTGGAGCGCCTCGGCTTTCTGGGCGCCGACACTGGGAAGCCTATGCGGCGGGAGAATATCAGTATCTGCGTCGTAGCCCCATGAATTGCTGGAGATTTTCATGCCTAGGTTTCTGGCTGCATATTTAAGCTCATTGACAGGATCATAGGCAATGATCATCGAGAGAATCTGAGCGGAAGGAGCAGGACCGCGGCACTTAGGCTTAATAATCCCACCGGCAGCAAGATTTCCAGCCACTGAGGTAGCATGGTTGAGATCTGCCCAATCGGTGGGAGTCTCGACATAGCTGGTATCATGAAGTATGGTGACTCGATCTCCAAACTCAACATGGGTCGGATCTACTGTCCATTCATCGGTTATTCCACACAAAACGCCGGTTCCATCAGGTTCATGATACTCTGCTCTCCTGAGAACCTGATCCACTCGCATGCGTTTGGTCGCGCTTCGGTTTAAAAGCTTGTAGTACAGCAGTGCCGGCTCGATCAAATCGACCTCATCAGCATTGATTAATTGTTGTATGGAAGGCCAAGAGGCCTCTGCAATCAGGCGATTGGAAGCCATATACCTATCCGGATTGCACTCAATGGCACAACCCTGCATCACCTCCAAAGCCCTATCATATGGTACATCCGGGTGAAAGCGCACATCTATAGTGATGGCTTCATTCTTTTGTTTGGCTTTTTGTAATCTCGGGGAATATATAAAACTGGAATGAAGGCGCATATTGCTTGTGATTTTTATGACCACCCGGACATCGCCACGTCCGGCCACAGCTAATTCTTCCGCTTTCCAACTTCGGTCAAATCTGGCTATATAGGCATTGCCACCAATATAGCGCTGGATCTCAATGCCCAAATCGGCAAATCCTTCCATCTGTTCAAAATAGGGAATCTCATAAAATTGAATGATGAAATGCCCAGGGCGTTTGACGTCTATTGTTCCGGGAATGGGAGAAAAGGAAACATCCCCCAAAGAAATTAAGTATGGATAGTCTTCTGAATCTTCAGCTTCCTGGAAGACCATACCTAGAGTTGTTAAGGTCAGAACAATGATTCCTATGATGACTTTTTTATTCATAACTCCTCCTAGCCTGACATGATGAGCTTGGAGACTTCTAGATCCTGCATACACATCCGCTCTAATAGTATTTAACACTCAGGTATGATAAAATTCCACCTCTATTTCCATCCCCAAAAGAGGCCGATGTCAGGGAAACTCTCGACATGCCCAAGGAAAAGCTATAAAAGCTCGTCCCAAATCCGCAATCCAGGGATCGAACCAAAATGCTGGTCATAGGTTAGAAGTACCGAGCCTGTCTCGAGGGCATGAGCTCCGATCCAGATATCGTTGACTGGGATCGGATGTCCGGTCTTTCTTAACGAGCTTTTGATCAATCCGAAAATCTCTGCCGTTTCTTGGGAAGCGTCAAGGACAGAAACTGTCGATTTCATCAGGAAACTCTCCAAGATTTGCTTATTCTCTTTTTCTCTTTTGCTCGCTCTGAAACCCGCATACAATTCCCCCATAACAAACACTGACATATAAACCTGTTCGGCATAGCCCAGATAAGCCAAGACCTGTTCATCTCCGCGTAAATAACCTACATAAGCATTCGTATCTAGAAGGATTTTTCTCATTTCCAATCCTCAGGATGTATCTGTTCTAGGTCTTTGATGGCTTCAAAGAAACGTTTTTCATCGTCCTCTGTCCAAATTCCGAAAAGGTCCAGGAATTCTTCTTGATTATCGTGTTTGTCCTTATCAATACCGAGTGCCTTGGCTAATAATCTTTTCACAATCTTATTGACGCTTGTGCCTTCAGATTTAGCTCGTTTTTTGATCAATTTTTCAGTTTCTTTGTCTATCCCATGTATGGTGATTGATTTCATCTGAACTCCAGTGAATCATTAAATGATTCATTATGATTTATATTATGAATCATTTTTCTCATTCCTGCAACAAAAAAAGGCCATTACCTGAGCCCAGTGCAAATTCCATTCTATTTAGAAGCACGCTGGCCTTTACTTTGGCTTTCACCAAGAACAAAGTCATTATAATATTGAATTTTGTGTCCGATTGACAGTTCCTTTATTCCCTGATATCCTTTACCGATTATGCAATTTGCATGAGGAACATTTTTAGCCAAAAGAAACAAAATCATTGGAGAAATCGGCAAAGGAGAGGAAAATGAGATTAAAACGAATTCTTTTTTATGTTCTATTTATTCTTCTTTTAAATTCTGCATGGGCACAAGAGCCACAACTTCATTGGGAACAGTATGAGACTCCAGAGGAAGCGGGATTTTCATCTGAAAAACTTGCAGAAGCCAAAGCCCTTTACGACACTCTGGATGCAGCCGCATTCCTCATCGTTTATGATGGCAGGGTGCTGGTTTCCTGGGGGGATGTCAAGCGGAGATACATGTGCCATTCTGTTCGAAAGAGTTTTCTCAGCGCTCTCTATGGGATTCGCATTGACGATGGAACGATTGATCTTGACAAAACACTGGCAGAACTCAATATCGATGATAAGGATAGACTTACAGAAACAGAGAAAGAGGCGACAATCAGAGATTTGCTGAAAGCTCGATCCGGAGTCTACCATCCTGCCGCCTATGAAACGGCTGGCATGAAAGCTGCCCGTCCGAAACGAGGAAGTCACAAGCGGGACACATTTTGGTACTACAACAACTGGGACTTCAATACACTTTGTACGATATTCAGGCAGGAGACAGGTGACGATTTTTTTGCCGATTTTAAAAGGCGAATTACCGATCCCATCCAAATGGAGGATTTCAGATTGATGGACTGTTACTATCATCTGGAGCCTGAAAACTCGATTCACCCCGCCTATCCATTCAGAATGTCTGCCAGAGATGCAGCGCGCTTTGGTTTGCTGTTTTTGCGAGAAGGCAAATGGCAGGGCAAGCAGATCATTTCAAAGGAATGGGTGAGACAAAGCACATCTATTCATTCTCATACAGATAACAGAGGTGGTGGCTATGGTTACCTGTGGTGGATTCCAGGCGGCGAGTTCAAGGAGCTGGGTATGTATTCTGCTCTTGGGGTAGGCAGCCAAATAATCGCTGTCATACCAAAGGCAAATATGGTGATCGTCCAGCGTGTGGATACTTATATAGGGAAGCAAGTGCCTCCAAATGCCCGCTTGGTTAAGATGATATTGGCTGCCAAAACATCTGATGCAAAACCCAAACCAAAGGTTAGTCCTTTACAAAACACACCTTCTTTCAAGCGCCCTGAATTAATCCGTCTGGAAGATGATGCCTTAAGTAAATATCTTGTCAGAGATTACCAGATGGGGCGCCGGATCGTAAACATCAAGAAAATGGATAATGAACTCATGCTCGATTCTCCCAGTTTTGGCAAATTTAAGCTTTTTCCAATTATAGATGCAAAATTTGTTGTCGAAGACTTTGAGCAATTTCTCAATTATGAATTTGATGATTCCGGGAAACCTGTCCGCATTACACTTCATCAAACCCTCGCCATGGCGGATCTATACAGTACAATAATAGAACAGGGGATAGAGGCTGCAGTCAAACAGTATGAGGAAATGAAAAAGAAAGGCATTCAGATAACAGAATATCAAATGAATGACTTAGGATACCAGCTCCTGGGGCTGAATAAGCTAAAGGAATCCATTGAAATATTCCAACTCAATGTCAAAGCCTACCCACAATCATTCAATGTCTACGATAGTCTGGGCGAAGCCTATATGATCAATGGGGACAATGAATTAGCTATCCAGAACTATGAAAAATCATTGGAATTGAATCCTCGCAATACTAACGCTGTACAGATGATAAAGAAGATCAAGGGAAAAGGGATTTTGTTTGATTTTAAATTCTGACAATGACTTTGCAAAAATTTATCCTTAAGACTTTTTATGTCTTTTCATGAATTCATCTAGATCTTCTTGAAGAAAAAGATACTCTTTGCCTGGCTTGTAATAGGGAATTTTGTCCTCCTTGATCCATCTTCGGATCGTGATGCTAGATTTATCAAGGTATTCAGCTGCGCTGTTCAAATCCAGCCATTGCTTAAAATCATCCATGTATTGGCTGATGAAGAGAAGCTCGATGCCGACGACTCCTCCTTGAGCATCGATGTCGACATTGCAGTAATCAGATACGGTTATGGTCTCGGTTATCTTTTTTCTTGAAAGCTTTATATATCCTGAGTCCGCTTTTCTATCGAATGTGATGTTCATCTTTACTCCTTTCTCATAAATCACTGCTTTATCATTGCCGTTATGATGATTTTTTTCTTTCCTTCCCAAACATAAATGACTCTGATCGTCTTTCCTTTCTCGATCTGTTTAATAACATTGATTTCTCCTGTTTTGCCTTTGTAGGAGATATCTGGGCATTCTAAAGCGACTTCCAGATCTCTGAACGATATGTTTCGTTCTCTCATTCTTTGTCTTGCATGATCTGTAAGGATATATTCTTTATTTATCATTATTATAGTTTAATAATCTTTAATTATCAATTACTATCATTTTTATCACCTGACATTGAAAGATCTTTATAAGAAAAACGTACCATTTGGTTTTGATTTCTCATCCTCTGCTATTCGTTTATTCGGGTGCATTTTGTATGGGTTGTATTTTGGTAGTTTTTGGTGATTTTGCCCTTCTTTTTTTGGTAGTTATAATCTTATTTCAGATGTCAGTAGCAAGGCCGTTATCCTAAGGATGCGATTCGCAGCCCATTCCTCGGAGAAATTCTGAATATTTAAAATAATCTTAACTTAATCCCGATTCTGATTGTGAATCCGGAAAAGTCTATTTCAGGGTATCTGACATTCCGAACATCGTCTCCGCTTGGTTTTTCCGTGAATACATTTGTTCTCTTTTGCCAATCCTGCTCCCCTATCAGTCGATCGAGCGTGTAGTATTTTCCGGTAGTAGAATCGCTCCAACCGTTCGAGTCGTTGCGGTCCCTGGTCCCCTCAAAACCTTTGATTTTTGCGTACCTTCCAGCTCCCTCAATCACAATGATGATATTCTCAGACATGGCGTATTCTAGCCCAATTCCTCCCTGAAATCCTAAATCGCCGCCTTTTCCTGTGAAGCTATTTTTTATCCAGTAGGGTGCGTCATTTTCCCTGTAGGCCTCGCGCGCAAAGCTCACAAAATAGTAGCCTGTGCCAGCATGCAGGAAAATCTGGGACTTGGGGGAAACGGGCAGAAAATAGTATATTCCTAAAGTCACAGGGATAGCCTGTGCATCCAGCTCCAACGTGCTGGTAGCGGTTACCGTACCCCCTTCGGATGTTACATTTTTCGACGAGCTTTTTCCGTTGATGTATCCCATCCCTGCACTCAGTGCAATCCGGGAGAGATGGAATATGATTTCTCCCGAGATCTCCCCTCCCCAATCGAGAGGATTCTTTTCTGATGCGACCTTTGCATCAAAATCTGTGCCCGATAGATAGCTTATTCCCCCAGCTAACTTCAGATCAAATTTCTTCTCTGAAGTTGTGTTAGCGTAGGTGATGATGGAAAAAATCATGAATAATAGTACACCGATAACCAATAATCTCCTGATTATAATGATTAAGCTCAATCTGCTCTCCTTCAGAATACATTCCCTCAAAATTGCTTCTAGCATAATGGAAATGATCCTTTTTTTCAGTCTCAGAAATCCTTCGATTTTCTAAGGGCCTCCGAACCAAAAAGATTCTTTCTTATTTGATGAGATCCTTGTCTTTATCTTCTTCGAGAAAAAGATACTCCTTGCCCGGCTTGTAATAAGGAATTTTGTCCTCCTTAATCCATCTTCGGATCAAATGTAAGCCAATTCGCTAACCTCTTGAAAACAAAGTAATAGCCAATCTTATCAGCTACTCACAGGATTGATTCTTGGCATCTGTAGGTGTACCTAAGTATGGGAAAGTATACCTAATGTGGTCACAATTAGCACCTAAAATTCTTTGTTTTTGATGTAATCCGGGAACAAAGAGATTTTTTTTGCATCATCGGCGTTAAAAAGAAAGGGGGATATATCTCTGGCTAATTGATTGAAATCAACCTGCTTACATTTTTTGAGCAATCGTTTCTTGAGTGTAACAGAATCTTTAATGCCAAGTTTTTCCTTAAGGTAGGAAAAATTGGCGTTTGTTTTTCCAAGCAGAAAAAGAATGTCATAAAAATCCCGTCCCATTAAACGTGGCCTTGTAAAAATGCATAAGATCTTTTGTGACAACAGCAGATCAATTGGAACAGCATTGATCCTTTGGAACACGTCAAATTTGTTCAGAATAAATTGGTCTTTAGAATACTGGAAATTTTGAGGCTCTGTATCGATTTGAATGGATAGTTTTTCATGTTTGTGTTTTGTGATTCTATTTTCATAAAGAATATCGGAGAATTTAAAATATGCTCTGAATGCTTTTTTTATGACAACTTTCGATTCTATATTGTATCCCTGGAGGCTCAATCGTTTCACAATTTGAGAGACAATTTCTTTAAAATCGTTCGGCAGCAAACCTAAGTTGTCGAAATCTAAATCTTCAGAAAATCTGTTGTTGCCGTGGAGTATGTGGATGGCAGTCCCTCCCATAAAAAATAAACGGGTTCCGAAAGGAGAGTCGAACATGACTTCAAGGATTTTGTATTGAAGATATTCCCGGAGTATGTTTTTTTTAAAGGGTCTTAAGAAATCCGGATAAAAGGTTTCGATCTGCTTGATGTCTAACATTAGATTTGGCCTATAAATTCATGGTCATGATTTCCAGAAATTTTGAAATCCGTTCAGATAGGGCGGTCTTGGAGAATTTTCGAAGATATTTTTGAAGTTTCTGGTGGTTAATTTTCTCCATGAATATTTCTGTATTAAAACGCAGAGAAATAATATCACTATCTGATTTTAGATTTGGATGGAGATAGAAAAAATCAATGACGGCTTTTTCCAAATCAGCAATTTTAAAAGACTTGGAGTTAAAAATCATAATTTCGTAACCAAAAAAGAAGCTGGGTTTGAGCGTCCTGTAATGAAATTCTCCGCAAGGAGTAGAAAAGGAATATGTCCGGCGGGTGGAAACTGAAGTGATTCCATAAACAGTCTCTGGAATGATCTGATAATACGAAAAAGCCGATTCAAGAGATACATATGAAGGACCGTATAGGCGGTTTGCGATTTCAAATAATATGTTCTCATTGATGGTTAGATCCGAGAAAACATAACGTCCCTTGGCTATCTTTTTGATATATCCTTTTTCCTGCCACTCGACGAGCCGCCGCCTGTGGAAGTGTGGATCAATCAGTCTGATATCGCTGAATGAAAACAGGGTGAAATCCTTTAGCGCGGCTTTGAACTGTGTGAAATTCATGTGATTGACAGTTCTCAATAATATTTCAAATTGTTGCTAAATTCAGCAACAATACGAAATATAATGAAAATTTAGACCAATGTCAAGCCCCTTTTGTCCATATTCTGGTATAATAGGGTCTCTTCTTTTGGTGCGCCCGTAGCTCAGTGGATAGAGCGGTGGACTTCGAATCAGATTCAAACGTTTTCACTAACTCCTTGAAAACAAATTAATAGCCAGTCTTATCAACAACTTACAGGATTGAATCTAGGTATCTGTAGGTATACCTAGGTATGGGTAAGTATACCTAAAGTGTTCACAAATCGGTCACAATTTGACACTTCTTTTGTTCCTTGATAATATTTTGCCGACCAGATAAGGGGAAGAAGTGGCAACACAGTGTCCAAAGTGTCAATCCGAAAATCCAGAAACAGCAAAATTCTGCAGCGAATGTGCCACACAATTAAAATCCGCCGATGAGATAACCATCACAAAGACGCTGATAACACCTGAGAAAAGGCTGCAAAAGGGAAGTACGGTAGGAAGAAGATACACAATCATGGAGGATCTGGGCAGAGGGGGGATGGGAGTTGTCTACAAGGCAGAAGACACAAAGCTGAAAAGAACCGTTGCCCTCAAGTTTCTACCGCCAGAGCTGACACACATTCCGGATGTCAAAGACCGATTCATGCGAGAGGCTCAAGCTGCTGCCGCTCTGGATCATCCCAACATCTGCACCGTCTATGAATTTGACGAGGCTGAGGAGAAAACATTCATCTCCATGGCCTACGTGGAAGGCCAGAGCTTAAGGAAGAAGCTGGAATCAGGCCCGTTGGAGCTGGATGAAGCCCTTAGGATTGCCACTCAAGTAGCCGAAGGTCTGCAGATAGCGCATAAAAAAGGAATTGTGCACAGGGACATCAAGAGCGCCAACATTATGGTGGATGATAGGAATCAGGCGAAGATCATGGATTTTGGACTTGCCAGGATGACCGGAGGGACTCTGTTAACACAGGAAGGCACAGCGATGGGGACCATTGCCTACATGTCTCCTGAACAAGCACAAGGGGAAGAAGTCGATCATCGTTCAGACATCTGGTCATTGGGTGTTGTTCTGTATGAGATGTTCGGTGGTCAGTTACCTTTTATGGGGGAACATGATCAGGCTGTGGTGTATTCCATCCTGAATAAGAAGCCCAAGCCCATCACTGAGTTGCGTTCGGAGATTCCCGTGTCCATAGGTCAAGTCGTTGAAAAGGCCCTGGAGAAGAATCCGGATGAGCGGTACCAGCAGATAGACGAAATGCTGGATGACCTGAAATCCATATCGGCAGGCATAGTGCCTGAGGAGATAAAAGCCAGGCTCAGGAAAGAGAAGCTTCGAAAAAGGAAAAGGGCCATCCTTTATGCAGGTGCAGTAGGAGTGGTGATTGTTATAGCTGTGCTGGCTCTGACTCTTTTCACTGGCCGTGCAGAAGCGATTGATTCCATTGCGGTCCTGCCGCTCGAGAACCTCACTGGGGATATGGAAAAGCAATATGTTGTCGATGGTGTGACGGATCAGCTCATTGGACAGCTGGGACAGATAAGCGGTTTGAAACGGGTGATCTCCCGCACTTCGGTGATGCAGTATAAAGAGACCGAAAAATCCCTGTCGGAAATTGCCCGGGAATTGAATGTGGATGCGATTGTGGAGGGGACGGTATATCAGGTGGGCGAGAGTATCCAGGTCCGGTTTCAGCTCACTGATGCACTTCCTGAAGAGCAGAACCTGTGGGGAGAAACTTATGAACGACCCATGCGTGATATGCTCATGATGTACAGTGAAGTGGCCCAGGTCATTGCCAGTGAGCTAAAGATCGGGCTCACCCAACAGGAAGAAACACGTTTTGCCGACACCCGCAAGGTCAATCCGGAAAGCTACGATGCCTATCTCAAAGGATTGCCTCACCATGAGAAAGGCACTCCAGAGGGGCTAAAGATTGCACTACAGTACTACAACTTAGCCTTAGAGATAGATCCGAACAATGCTTTGGCTCTTGTAGGAATCGCGGGTGTCTGGGCAATTCGCTATCAAATGGGAATGGTACCACGCCAGGAAGCCATGGCTCTGATAACGACACCTATAGAGAAAGCATTGGAGTTGGACAACACACTGGCAGAAGCTCATGATGCGTTGGCCGGTCACAGATGCTGGCGTGAATGGGAATGGGAGAGCGCAGAGAAAGAGTTTCAGCAAGCCTTAAGGCTTAACCCGAACCTTGCGGGTGCCCACCAGGGCTACTCCCTTTTGTTGTGCATCATGGGGCGCGCCGAGGAGGCCTTGCCGCATATTGAGCTGGCACTCGAGCTGAATCCCCTAAGCCCGTTGACCCATCATTTTTATGCATTTGTCCTGGTATACCATCGTCGCTACGACGACGCTCTTGCAGCTTTCCGCACCGTGTTGGACATTGAGCCTAACTTTATACCAGCCCTCGGCATGGTGGCCGATTTACTTGCCGCAAAAGGGATGTACGACGAGGCACTTGCCTATTATCGGAAGGTGTACCCTGATGATACCGAGCTTATTAAGGCATTAGAGGATGGTTTTGAAAAAGCCGATTACAAAGGCGCTTATCGTGCTGTAGCGGACCTCGGGGCAGAACGATACGGGAAGCCAGGTAAGAGTGTAAGTGCTCAAGACATCGGCATTTGTTATCAACGTGCTGGTGACTACGACTTGACCATCGATTGGTTCGAAAAGGCCTACGAGGAGCATGAACCCAACCTGCCTTTCATCAGTGCATCTTGGTCTGATCCTTTACGCTCCTACCCACGCTTCCAGGAACTGCTGCGTAAGATGAACCTTCCAGTGGATGAGAAGGAATAGGAAGGACGCTGACCCTGGGATTGCTGAAGTAGAGGACGCTAGGAAGAAGCTGGCTTGGTTGAAGAGTCAATAGGATTAAAACATCGGATATGGAAACCACCGTTCTTACCTAGAGATTCCGTATTTATCTCTTTTATATTCAACAAAGTATAAAATATTCATCTAAACATAGATGTCATTTGTGATCAAAGTGTGACTGCTTTAGGTTTTCAATCAGCTGAGATAGGTTCAGGAACTCAACACTCAGATTGTCATATTTTCGACGGAATGATCTTTTTACATCGTTCGCTACCACATAATTTCTTCCATTTTTATACAAACGCCGAAATGCCTTCATCCCGGATGGATCGAAACGATCAGCAGACCATTTGCATTCAATTGCAATTAATTCCTTTGCCTTTCTTTTCCACACGAAGTCAACTTCATGATGCCGTTTATCTCTCCAATAAAGGAGCTTGCGGTTCTGGAGTTTTCCCTGCATTTCATTCAAAACATAATGCTCCCACAGCAATCCCAAATCTTCATCCCTCAGGGTATCCCATTCCTTGAAGTGACAAACGAAACCTGTATCAAAAGAATAAACTTTGGGGGCAGATACAATTTCTGAAGCTCTTCGGCTACTGAAAGGACGAATAACATGGACAACATATGTAAGATCCAAAACCGAAAGGTAATTACTTATGGTTGTCCGGCTTACTTCACATGGCCTCGCAAATTTGGTGGCCTCAAATATTCCGCCACTTTGGGTAAACAGAAGCTCAACAAATCTTTGAAAGGAAAATCGGCGCTCCAACCTGAATAACTCTTGTATATCTTTTGCCCAGTACTCATCCATCCACTCTTGGAATTCTCGCTCAGGGTAGTCTATTGATAGGATAAATGGTGGGAGCCCTCCTCGATAGAGACGGTGCTTAATATCTGATATCCCAAAGACCTGCATGTCATCAGATATCATAGGAGAGAGCCAAATTTCGAGCTTCCTGCCAGTAAGGGTGTCTTTAAATCTTGTTGAGGCGCCAAGCGAAGATGATCCAGTGGCAATGACTTTTATGTGTGGATAGTGATCCGCCGCAATTTTTAGAAGCTCTGATGGATTTACCAAACGGTGAATCTCATCGAGTACGATTCTTTTAGATTTACATGATTCCAAAAAAGCCTCCGGATCTTCCATTCCTCTTCGGGTCCGTGGTAGCTCACAGTCAAAATATTCGATATTCGGCAAAGATTGACATAAGCATGTTTTTCCAACACGTCGAACTCCGGATAGCCAAAGAACTGAACGTCTTGTCCAAGAGTTCTCTACGTGTTGTAACCAGAAGTTTCTTTTTTTGAGGATCATGGATAAAATTATACTTACAAAAATTACTAAATGCAAATAGAATTGCAAATAGTGACACTATATGAAAAAGAAATGATGAGTGGTTAAGTTTCTCCTTCCAGTATTTTTAATTGCTCAATAATGGTATGGACAAATCGTATCTGATTAGATAACAAGAGAGCATAAAGTTGAAATCGTTGAATTCAGGTTATCATAATTGTAAAATAGATGGGACAATTTGGTTGCAATTCGAAAAAACGGCCAAACTGCGAAATCTATAAGTCGTTGATTCTATACAAGATGCGCCCGTAGCTCAGTGGATAGAGCGGTGGACTTCGAATCCAAATTTGGGGATTGAGCTAAATCCTTTAATATGAGCTAATTATATTAATTATCAGAA
>Ga0209427_10000560_pt1 | contig 40045 bp, 36 predicted proteins | sample DeeMarSWOR136_30_FD_187465 | JGI IMG/M metagenome (GOLD analysis project Ga0209427, IMG submission 187465) | Marine sediment microbial communities from White Oak River estuary, North Carolina - WOR-1-36_30 (SPAdes) (version 2) | ecosystem: Environmental > Aquatic > Marine > Intertidal zone >...
CGTGGTCATGGATATTCCGCCTCAAGATGTCATCACCAAGGATAACGTATCCGTGAAAGTCAATGCCGTTGTCTATTTCCGCGTTATGGACCCCCAGAAAGCAATCATCGAAGTTCAGGATTACCTCTACGCCACATCCCAGCTCGCTCAAACGACTCTCCGGAGCGTGTTGGGAGAGGTCGAACTGGATGAGCTTCTATCAGAGAGAGAAAAGCTCAACGCCCAGCTCCAGGAAATCATCGACAAACACACCGATCCCTGGGGGATCAAAGTTCAGTTGGTGGAGATGAAGCATGTCGACCTTCCGGAAAACATGGTCAGAGCCATAGCCAAGCAGGCCGAGGCAGAGAGAGAAAAAAGGGCGAAGATCATCCACGCCGACGGGGAGTTCCAAGCCGCAGGACAGCTCACCAAAGCCGCAGACATCATCTCGACCAATCCCCAGGCTCTCCAGCTCAGGTTCCTGGGCACTCTGACTGAGATCGCCACTGAAAAAAATTCAACGATCGTTTTCCCGATCCCGATCGAAATGCTCAAAGCTTTCTTCTATAGACAAAAAGGGTCTTAAAAGAAAGGAAGCCAGAAGCAAACAGTGAAAAACAAGGACTACAGAGAGATTCAACTCTCCAGCGCCCAGCTCGCTATCATCTTCGTGGCCATTCTCATCCTCGGCGTAGTCATCTTTCTGCTGGGAGTTTCCGTAGGCAAGAAACAAGCTCAACTCGCGAACGAATCGGACCTGACCGCTTCAGGTGCAATACAGCAGGCCGAAGCGAAAACAACTATCTCACCCCAGGAGCCTGAAGATACGATCGGCAAGGAATTGGCCTCGCACCAAAAAATCAAAGAAAAGAGTCAAAATAAAAAACCAGCTGCCGCACCCCAGAATCTCTATTATATTCAGGTCGCTGCGTTGGACTCCAAGGATGCAGCCACCTCCTTTGCTGATCAATTCAAACAGAGAGGCTATCCAGCCATAGTGTTGGAGCCCTTCCCGACCGACAGCCGGCCTGTTTTCCGGGTGAGGATCGGAGGCTACGAAACAAGGGAGGAGGCAGAGAAAATCCTTGGCCAGCTGCAATCCGAGTCAAGAAGGAAGGTTGACTACTTCGTGATCAGAAGCTAAATCTCTGCCGGGCTATTCCTCTTTTCTCCGCCAAAAAACGAGAGGGCAGGATTCTACGCGCAGGATTGTAATTTGAAGCTCAAAAAAACAGATTTCATCTTTGCCGTATTGTCCGGGCTGCTGACTGCTGCCGCAGCTCCCAAGTTCAACCTCTCTTTTTTTGCCTGGATCTCGCTTATTCCTCTCCTCTTCATCATCATCAATAAAAAGCCAGCCCAATCGTTCCTCCTGGGGCTTATAGCCGGAATCTCCTATAACTCTATCTTGATTTATTGGATCCCATCGGTTCCTGTCCACTACGGCAATCTCTCTCTCGGAATTAGCATTGTCATTTATATCGTATTCGTCCTTTTTCTTGCTCTCTACTGGGCCTTTTTCTGTCTCGTCACAACAAAAATCTCTCAATCCTTTCCCAAGCTTGTCTTCTTTCTGATCCCTTTCCTCTGGGTATCACTGGAATACATCCTGACTCATTTTTTAACAGGTTTTCCTTGGGGACTCATCGGCTCGACCCAGCACTCCAACATCTGGTTCATCCAGCTGGCCGCAATAACCGGAGTCTACGGACTTTCCTTTATCCTGGTCCTGTTTCAGAGCATGTTCGTTTTCTCCATGAGAAACAACAGGAAAATGCCCTTTTTTGCTGCTCTGGCTCTCGTTCTGATCATTCATTTGTGCGGATGGCTGAGCTTGAAAAAAATCACTCCCGGCGAAAACTCATTTTCCGCTGCTGTCATCCAGGGAAATGTCTCCTCGGACATCTACTGGGATCGAATCTCCACTCTGGAAATCTGGGACCTTTTTGACCGGCATCTTGAGCTCAGCCAAAAAGCGGACGAAGAAGGAGCCGCCCTTATTATCTGGCCTGAATTCTCGGTTCCACTCTGCTTCAGCTGTTCCTACGGGTATTATCAGGATTTCAAAGAAAAACTCTTCCAATTCGTTCAAGAAAAAGATTGCACTATTCTAATCGGGACCAATGAACAAACAGGTTCTCCTGGCAGCGTAAACTATTACAACACAGCTCTCTGCCTCAGTCCGGACCTCTCTCAAAGCCAGTATCACAAAATGCATCTTGTTCCCTTTGGTGAGTATACTCCGTATAAAAAAATCTTTAGCTTTATTGAAAGAATGACCCATGCCATCGGGGAAATCACGCCTGGCACAGAGTACAACCTTCATCAAATCAAGGAATTAAAATTCGGCTCTCCAATCTGCTATGAAATCATCTTTCCGGATCTCGTCCGCAGGTTTGTCAAAAAAGGAGCGCATTTTCTGACCACGATCACCAATGACGGCTGGTATGGAAAAAGCTCAGCTCCTTACCAACATTTTTCTATGGCCGTCCTGAGGGCCGTAGAAAACAGAAGGTTCCTGCTTCGGGCAGCCACCACAGGAATCAGCGGGATTATCGATCCTTACGGACGTGTTCTCTCTCAGTCTCAGCTGATGACTCAAACCCATCTTTCCGGGACCGTCTCTCCCTCTGAAAAGCTCACTTTCTATACAAGATTTGGGGATGTCCTCCCCTTCCTCAGCTTGACTTTATCAGCTGCATTTCTTATTCTGAGCTTGGTTAAAAGTACCCATGAAAGAAAAAGAATCCCCTCCTAAACAGGATCATTCCAATCTCTTGGAGAGGATCAAAGAATGTCTCTCTGCATTCGAAGATCTAAGAGGTTATCTTTGACCTTGATCGGAAAAAAGCAGAGTACGAGAAGATAAACCAAGAGCTTTCCTCTCCGGATACCTGGAAAGACCGGAAAAAATCTCAATCCCTTCAACAGAGCAAAAAAAGGCTGGAACGAGAAATTCAATTCCTCTCCAGGCTTTACCGGAAGAAAGAAGAGCTTGAAGTCTTGCTGGAGCTGACTGAAGAAGGAGAAAATGTAGACCAGGAAATAATCCAGTCTCTGAACTCCTTTGAAAAGGACTTTGAAGAGGCTAATCTGCAAACACTCTTCTTCGAGGAAGACGACATCCGAAATGCCATCCTCACCATCCACCCTGGTGCCGGAGGCACTGAATCACAGGATTGGGCCCAGATGCTTCTCCGGATGTACATGAGATATGCGGAGAGAAAGGATTATAAAGCTGAAATTCTTGACTATCTTCCAGGCGAAGAAGCGGGGTTGAAGAGCGTGACGGTCCGAGTCCAGGGAGATTACGCCTACGGGCATCTCAGCCAGGAATCCGGAGTCCATCGTTTGGTAAGGATATCTCCTTTTGATGCCAATAAAAGACGTCACACATCATTTGCCGCTGTTTTTGTCTATCCTGAGGTTGAAGAGGATATCGAGGTCGAAATCAATCCCGAAGACCTGCGCATCGATACCTTCCGCGCTTCAGGGCGAGGAGGGCAGCATGTCAACGTCACTGATTCGGCCGTACGGATAACCCACATCCCCACGGGCATTGTCGTTCAGTGCCAGAACGAAAGGTCACAGCACAAAAATAAAGCCAGCGCCATGAAGGTCCTTAAAGCCAAGCTCTACGAGCTGGAGAAGAAGGCCAAGCTGGAAAAACTTGAAAAACTGGAAGATGCTAAATCCGAAATCGCCTGGGGAAACCAGATCAGGTCCTATGTGCTTCATCCCTACAGGATGATCAAAGATCTCCGGACCGGAGAGGAGACCGGAGATACGGAAAGGATCCTGGATGGAGAAATCGATGAATTCATAAAGTCTAACCTCATCGCTAGAAAATCCCAAACGGATTAAAAGGCAACAGAGGTACTTGTTCAATAATTCTGTAATACCTTTAAAATGAAACTACTTTCTTCAATATCATAGATAAAAGCGTTACCTAGTCACTGAGTATATACAGCAGGCTGTTTCAGTTATTTAATTTTATCCTTGGCTTTTTCCCAGATCACATCCATCTCTTTCAAGCTCGCCTGCCTCAGGTCCTTTCCTTCTTTTTCCAATTGTTCTTCTATGAATTTAAACCTTCTGATGAACTTCTTGTTGGCCTGTCTGAGTGATATCTCCGGGTTGACTCCCAGAAGCCGGGAGACATTGGACAGAGCAAAAAAAACATCCCCGATTTCTGCGGAGATCTCATCCCGTTTATCCGCTTTCAACGCCTTTTCCAGCTCAGATATTTCTTCCTTGACTTTATGGAGAGCATTCAAAGGCTGCTCCCAATCAAATCCAAACTGGGATACACGAAGCCCGACCTGGAAGGCTTCCAGGAGAGAAGGAAGACAGCTGGCCAGGCCATCCAGAACCGATTCCCTTTCCTTTTCCTTTTTTTTCTGCCGGCACCACTCGTCGATGACTTTCTTAGAAGTCCCATAATTCTTATGAGCGAACACATGGGGATGCCGTTGGACCATCTTCCTGTTGATCCCTTCCACTACATCAGAAATAGAGAACTGTTTTTTTTCCGTGAAAATCCGGGCTAAGAAAACAACCTCCATCAACACATCTCCCAGTTCCTCCTCTAGAGAATCCGCGTCACCCTTGTCTATGGCATCGACAGCCTCGAAGGCCTCCTCCAAGAAATAATTCGCTATGGACCGCTCATCCTGTTCTTTATCCCAGGGACATCCCCCCTCTCCCCGGAGAGTGTCCAGGATTTGGACCAGGCGCGTAAATTTCTTTCCCGCATTTTCAGCATCTTTCATTTGTCTTCTCCCTTGAATTTGAACAGTCAATATTGTAATATTTTTTTTCGATCGATTTAACCTGAATTATTCATAAAATACGTTGTCAATCCCGGTCGGCCAGTCAAAAATACTTTCATCATGAGGGGATAAAATGCCAGAAAAAAAAGAAACCCAGAAAAAAAGAGTGGCAAAGAAGACAGAGCGGAAAAAGTCAGGAGAGCAGAAAGAGATTCTTCCTTCTCTTGAATTCAGTTCACTCGTTCTCCCTTTCTTCACTCAGGCCTTGATCAACCTGGGCCTGGCTAAAGATCCTTTGGCCAAAACAGAGGAAGTCAATCTTGATCTGGCTAAAAGATCGATCGATTTGCTCGACCTTTTAAAGGAAAGGACAAAAGGAAACCTCAAGAGCGAAGAAGAAAAGTTTTTAGCCGCCTGTCTTCATCAGCTCAAGATAGCTTTTATGGAGAAAGCCAGAATCATCAAGCTCTGATCCCATGGAACTCTTTCACAGTTTTGACCAGTTCTCATCTTATTCCAGGCCATCTGCCGTGGCCATAGGAAACTTTGACGGGATTCATCTGGGGCATCAAAAAATTTTAAAATTTCTTGAAGAAAAGGCCAAAGAACATGGCCTTCTTTCCCTTGTCCTGACTTTTTCTCCTCATCCGGAAAAAGTCCTGGGCGAGAACAGGATCTCAACGATCCAGACGCTTGACCAGAGGATAAGAGAGATAGGGAGATTCAACATCCAGGCTGTCCTTGTTATTCCTTTTGATAAGAAATTCTCCAGTCTATCCGGACGCGATTTCATCCAGAAGATCATCTCGGATACCCTCAAAGCCGAGGTCGTCATAGTCGGTGAAAACTTCCGCTTTGGTAAAAACCGCGAAGGGGATACTTCAATCCTCCGTCGTCTGTCCTCCCAGTTCCGCTTTCAGGTTCACTCTGTCCCTTCAGTCATTTTGAACGGGGAAACCGTAAGCAGCAGCCTTGTCCGCCAATTTCTCCAAGAAGGGCAGATTGAAAAAGTTCGGGCGTTATTGGGGAGAAATTATGAGATAGAAGGAACGGTGATAAAGGGCCATTCCAGAGGAAAAAGCCTCGGCTTCCCCACAGCCAACATCAAAACGGAAAATGAGATCATTCCTCAAGGCGTGTTCATCACCCAGACCAGGATCGGCTCCCAGACTTTTCCTTCCATGACCAACGTGGGAAGCCAGCCGACTTTTAAACAAAAAGGCATGCATATTGAATCCTTCATTATCGACTTCGAGAAAGAACTCTATGGCGAGCCCATAGCCTTGGGATTCTTGAAAAAAATAAGGGATGAGATCAAGTTCAGAGCCCCTGCTGACCTCATCCGCCAGCTGGAGAGGGACCTGGCCGCTGCAAAGGCCTTCTTCAAAGGAAAACCGTAGAGAGCCATTAACATGCCAACCTGAGAAATAGATTTTTTTCTATCACGGTAAAGGGAATGCATGCCTCTTATTTTACATTCTTGACATTTTTCTTCAGATAATGCATTTTCTTAGGGATAGAATGAGTGCATCCTTTGAAAAAAGCTTCCTTCTAAATCAGGAGTCGCTGTATGAAAGAAAAGATTAAAGCCAGGATCATGGATTCCCCGAAAATAAAAAGAGCCCTGGACCGGATGACAACTGAGATCATCGAGCGGAACCGCAATTTAAAAAATCTGGTCATCGTCGGGATCAGGACACGAGGAATCTATGTCGGCAAAAGGATATCGAAGCTGATCAAAGATATGGAAAAGGTAGACATCCCGGTGGGAGTCTTGGATATCACTCTCTACCGGGATGACTTCTCGGAGCTTGAAGCTCAGCACATGGTCAAAAAAACAGAGATCAATTTCTCTGTGGTCAAAAAAGACGTTCTCCTCGTTGACGATGTCCTGTTTACCGGGAGGACGATACGGGCAGCCATGGATAGTCTGATCGACCTGGGACGCCCGAAGACCATCCAGCTTCTGGTTCTCATCGACCGCGGCCATCGAGAATTGCCGATAAGAGCCGACTACGTCGGAAAATTTCTCCCCACTTCAAAACGGGAAAATGTCCAGGTCCACCTCAAAGAGATCGACAACACCGATGAGGTGCTCATCACGGAGCCGCCCGGGATCAAATAGGAGACGAGTTTGGCCTTCAAGCATAAACATCTGCTCGGCATACAGGGCCTGACTCCTTCCGAGATCACAACTATTCTGGACACAGCCGAATCCTTCTACGAGATATCGACTCGAGAGGTCAAAAAGGTTCCCACCCTGCGGGGGAAAACCATCATCAACCTCTTCTTTGAACCCAGCACTCGAACACGAAGCTCTTTCGAGCTGGCCGCAAAAAGACTGAGTGCAGATATAATCAACTTCAACTTAAATTCCAGCAGCACAACAAAGGGGGAGACCTTTAAAGACACCATCCTCAACCTCGAGGCTATGAATCCTGATGCCATCATCATCAGGCATTCCTGTGCGGGCGCCACCCACTATGCCTCCACCTTCAGCCGCTCAAACATCATCAATGCTGGAGACGGAGCCCATGAGCATCCCACCCAGGCCCTTCTGGATGCTTTCACCATAAGGCAGCAAAAAAAGGATTTCAAAGATTTGAAGATAATAATCGTCGGAGACATCCTCCACAGTCGAGTGGCCCGCTCCAATATATTCCTTTTTGGAAAGATGGGAGCCAGGGTGACTCTAGTCGGCCCTCCTGCGCTTCTTCCTCAAGAATTTGAAAAATTCGGAGTGAACCTGGATTTCAATCTTGACCGAGCTATTGAAGGTGCCGATGTAGTCATGATGCTGAGAATTCAACTGGAAAGGCAGGCCAAAAATTTCTTTCCCTCCATTCGGGAATACCGAAACATCTATGCCTTGACCGCTAAAAGATTCAGACAGGCTAAGAGGAACGCCATCATCATGCATCCCGGACCCATCAACCGGGGAGTGGAGTTGTCTGCAGATATAGCGGATTCCGCAAAATCGGTCATACTCAAGCAGGTTGAAAACGGTGTCGCAGTCAGAATGGCCGTTCTCTACCTCTTGTTAGGAGGAAAAGAGCGTGAAGCTTTTGATTAAGAACGGGAGAGTTGTCGATCCCTCCTCTGCGCTGGATAAAACAACAGACGTTTTGATTGACAAAGGAAAAATTACCGCCATAAAGCCTAATATCAGAGCCAGCGGAGCAAAAATCATCGATGCTTCTCGGCTGGTAGTGGCTCCGGGATTCATCGACATGCATGTCCATCTTCGTGAGCCCGGACAGGAGGAGAAGGAAACTCTCTCCACTGGTGCGCTTGCCGCTGCCAGAGGGGGCTTCACCTCCATCGCTTGCATGCCCAACACCGAACCAGTGAATGATAATCGAGGGGTGACAGAGTACATCCTTTCCGAAGCCAAGAAGAATGCAGTGGTCAACATCTTCCCTATCGCCTCGATAACCAGGGGGCAGCTTGGCGTAGAGCTGACCGACATGGCGGACCTGAGCGATGCCGGAGCTGTTGCTTTCTCGGATGACGGTTTTCCTGTTCAAAACGCGCAGGTCATGAGGCGGGCTCTGGAATACTCCAAGATCTTGAACACCATCATCATCGACCACTGCGAAGATAAGAATTTGAGTGCTGAAGGCGTAATGCACGAGGGCTACCACTCCTACCTTTTCGGACTGAAGGGAATTCCCTCCTCATCTGAGGAAATCATGGTCTCTCGGGACATCATAATCGCCCAAAGAGCTCAATCACCTGTCCATATTGCTCATCTCAGTACCAAGGGAGCTGTCGAGCTGGTCAGAGATGCAAAAAGAAAAAAGGTCAAAGTCTCTGCAGAAGTCACTCCCCATCATCTCTTTCTCACAGACTCCTCTCTCGAGAACTATGATACAAGCTATAAAGTGAACCCTCCTCTAAGGAGCAAGGAAGATGTGCAGGCTTTAATCCGGGCAGTCAAGGACGGGATCATAGACGCTATTGCCACAGACCATGCCCCTCACACCGTGGATGAGAAGAGTGTGGAATTCGACAGGGCTCCTTTCGGGATCAACGGCCTCGAGACCGCTGTCTCACTTTGTCTGGACAGACTGGTCAACGCCAAAGTCATTTCTCTCCATAAATTCATCGAGATGATATCCTTAAATCCGGCTCTCATCCTGGGGCTGGAAAATAAAGGTCGAATCCAGGTCGGGGCTGACGGTGACTTGACGCTTCTCAACCTCCGCCAAGAGATCGTCGTGGATATCAACACCTTTAAGTCAAAAGGCAGGAACAATCCTTTTCACGGCTGGAAATTAAAAGGAGCCCCGGAAATGACGATCGTGGGAGGTAAAGTCGTTTACTCCTCCTCACCTTCAAGAAGCTCGCAGCGATTAAAACACCGAGAATGAAAAAAGTCATCCGTTCATGAGAATCAATATCTCCCAATTCGAAAAAAAGATAGGGTACACGTTCAATGATAAAGCCATGCTTATTCAGGCTCTGATTCACAGCTCCTATGCTTATGAAAACCAGCCGAACGTGGAAGCGGACAATGAAACTCTGGAATTCCTGGGCGACTCCGTTCTCGGGCTCGTCGTTGCCGATTATCTCTACTCCAGATATGACGACTTTGCTGAAGGAGAGCTTTCCAAACTCAAATCAATAGCCGCCAATACAAGTTCTCTTTCGGCATTCGGAAAAAAAATTCACCTCGATAAAAACATCCTTCTCGGTAAAGGCGAGGAAAAAAGCGGAGGCAGGAGAAAGAAGACTATCCTTGCCGGGGCATTTGAAGCTCTGGTAGCCGCCATTTATCTGGATGGAGGGATTAAAAAGGCCAGGGATTTTCTTATTCCTCATCTGGAAAGCCTTTTTAGAAAAATAAAAGCGGAGAGCTTCCTCATCAACAACTACAAGTCTGCCCTGCAGGAATACCTCCAAAAGGAAAACCTTCCTGCCCCTGTCTATAAGACCGTCACCACCACCGGTCCTGACCACAGAAAAGATTTTATTGTTAAGGTTTTTATCGAAAAAAAGCCCCTGGCAAAAGCCAAGGGCCATTCCAAGAAAAGCGCTGAGCAGAGAGCTGCCCAAAAAGCACTGAAAAGCATCCTCGGGAAAAGAATGAAAATCTTCACTTCGGATACATTCCTGATGAGGAAAAAAAGAAGACAGAAATGATCGACTCCTACTCTTTCGGCCGGATGGAAATCGGCGGACAGGCCTACACTTCTGACCTCATCCTGTTCCCAGATAAGATCAAAGACTCCTGGTGGAGGGAAAGCGGGCACAGATTATCTCTGAGAGACATGGAGGATGTGTTCCAAGAAGCTCCTGAGGTCATCGTCGTCGGAACCGGCTTTTACGGAATCATGAAGGTGGAAGAAGAAGTGAAGCAAGCCGCTCAATCGAAAGGAATTACTCTGGTCATTGAAAAAACTGAAAAGGCTGTTGAAAGCTACAACAAGATCACAACTCAGAAAAAAACGATAGGCGCCTTCCATCTGACTTGCTGAGCATTTCCTCTCAAAAACGGCATCGTTCCTGAACAAATGGCTAAATGCGTGAAATGCAACAAAAGAAAGGGGAAGCGGTATTGCACTGCCCTGGGCGATTATCTATGCAGCCTCTGCTGTGGTCTTCTCAGAGAAAAGGAAATTCACTGCCCGCAGACCTGCAGCTTTTTCGAAAAACACAGCACTTACCACGAAGAGCGGATTATCGAAAAGAAACAGGCATCTGTTCCCAAGCGGATCCTCCCTGAAGAAGATATTTTAAGGGACGAGCGAATGGCCTGGATGGCTTTCCACATCGAGGCGCCTCTGATGGAATACGCCAGAAGAAAAGAGACTTTCACAGACAGGGAGGCCTTCCTGTCCCTCGAATACGCCACAGAAAAGATTGAAAAGGAAAAAAGACTCCTCTTCATGCCTGAGGAGAGAAGCCAGCCAAAAAATGAAATCGGAGAGGCCATCTATCAGAGCATAGAAAGATGCCGATATGAAAAGAAGATCATTATCCCGGGAGCAGCCGAAAAATATACCCAGGACGAGAAAATCCGCTGCCTGGAGCGGGTCATGCTCACTATCCAACTGGCGACCGGAGGAGATCTGGAAGGGAGAAGATACCTCGATCAGGTTATCTATAGATTTTCGAGGATGAAACAGCTTTCCCGGCAAAAGAAGATCATCACCAAGGACTGAACTTGCCCAGGGGATGAGATGAAATGCTCTGAAAGAGCGGTGCTCTAAGGTTTAATCCTGTTTTCCCGAACTGAAACAATACACATCCTGGAACCTCATCTCTAATTTATTCTAATCCGAAGACAGCCCAAAATTCACCTTTAGAATCACCTCAAAAGGCGATTGACCCCTAAAAGAAGCTGTGTCATAAATGCCATAAGTAGAAGGAGAGTTGACTTCATATTTACGGCTAAGGAGGAAATTCAAGGATGAAACAAATCGGAAAATTGTACGCAATCGGAACTCTAGCCCTGTTTTTAGCCATCAACGTCCTGGCCACGGATTCCCGCAAAATGGTCCTGACAGGAACGGTCTATCATGAGCTCACTCCAATCGGCATGGTGATCACCTCGGTCGATTCCCTGATCAATCCCGCTTTCATGCTGGATAATCCCAGTTTCGTGAACCTTGACTTAGACTCTTCGACATTGACCTACAGCGGTTTCGGTTTTTTCAAGTTAGACGCACTCAACATACCCGGAATGTTCGGACTTCAGATCGGTAAACACTACGGGAGCTACAGGACAGATATCTGGGCTGGGCCAGGCCAGGATATCAATGACCTGAACGGATTGGTGGCTCCGCTCTGCGGACAGAATGGCGTGGGAGTCGATGGTGTCGATGTGGCCAACCTGAACGGGGTGAGATCTTTCGGCCTCTATTACGCTCTTCCTCTAGGTGAAAAGCTAAAGGCCGGATTTGGGCTCAGCTATGTGGGGCGCGGAGTTTCGGGGAACAGAATCAACGACCCTCAGTCTGTTTCTACAGAAAGAGATGATACCTTCAAGAAAAAAATATCGGTTATGATGCTCCGCATAGGAGCGGTTTACACCATGATGAATGACAAATTGAACCTGAGTGCAGATTTCGGCTATGGCCAGCCCAAATATGAGTATGAATACACGATCGCTACCGGCTCCACAGCTGACAATGAAACTGCCTCCTTCTCGGGAAAGGATATGGATCTCAACCTGAGAGCGAGTTACATGCTGGGCGAAAGTACAGACGTGGTCGCCAACCTCTTCTATCTCTCCTATGGCGGATCGGTGGAAATAGATCCGGATACCGCCACTGCGGATGACGGCACGACCTATGGGCGATCCCAGAAAGGGCTTGTTTTTCTCGTCGGGCCGCTTTTTCACGGAGACGGTTATAATTTCGGCATCCAGCTGGGCTTTGCTCAAGGAAAATCCAAAGAAGAAACAAGCATACAGACAGCTGCCACCGACACCCAAAAGAACAATCCAAAGGTGACAGCTTCCCCCATAATGAGAGTCTTTGCCGAGAAACGTGTATTCAGCTGGTTCACCATGCGGGCTTCAGTCACCTTCGAGACGTCCAAAGAGAAGACAGTGAGAAACAACGATACTGACCCGGCCAGCGAAGACTGGACAACGGTCACTGCTCAGCCTGCTTCATCTCTCACCACGGCCTTCGGCTTTACAGTGGATATGAAGAACGGGTTTTACATCGACGCTTACATGTACGACAGAATCTTCCGTGAAGGACCCTGGATCCTGACTGGAAACGCTTCTATCCCTGACCTCAACGCAGGCGTCAGCATTGGAATCAGGCTGTAAGCTGCCAGCCTGAAACAGGTAAAACAAGGGCCGGCGACCATCAGGTCTCCGGCCTTTTTTCTAAGATATTCCTTCCTCTCACCAAAAATATCATCCTTTCCGCTTTTATCCTGGATGAGGCCGAATTTCATAGTGGGTTTATCATTCAGGAGAGCAGGCAAATTAAAGGGCAGGAGAACAGCTGCTATTCCGGGGAAGCGCTCCTCTTATCCTTTGCTCATAAGCTCCGCTACAAAATTCAGGGAAGGAATGTTGCGGCAGACGATCTTGACGATCGCAGCTGTCGGAACAGCCAGGATCATGCCTCCTATCCCCCATAACCACCCCCAGAAAAAAAGGAAAAAGAGGACAACAAGGGTGCTCAGACCCAGCCCCTGTCCCATCACCCTCGGCTCAACAAAGTTACCCAGGATCATCTGAGTGGAGCCCAGAATGATGAGAATCCAGAATGCGGGCCACAGAGTCTCAAACTGAATAGCAGCGATAGCCACGGGAAAGGAAGTGGCTATGATGGACCCGATGTTCGGGATGTAATTCAGGATAAAGGTGAAAAACCCGAAAACAACGGCAAAATCGACTCCGAAGATCAGCAGGACGACCGTGGCAATGACTCCAGTGGTAAAGCTGACGACCGTTTTGATTGCCAGGTACCTCTGGATCTGACTATCAATGTTCTGGATAACATTGATGATTTGCGAAGACCTGTGACTGCTGAAAGACCTTTCAACTTTTTCTTTGATACTTCCCCGCCCGGCAAGAATAAAGATCAGGAAGATAAACACCAGAAAAAGGTTGGACATGAAAGCGAAAAAGGGCCCCAGCGAGGAAATAAAAAATCCTCCAACCCTGTTGATACCAAGCTGTCCAACCCAATCCACAGGCTCCCGTTCCGGGACATTAAGCTTGAGGTTCTCTTGAATCGAGGTAAGAATCGAGCTTATTTTCTCAGCGTATTCCGGGAATCCAGAAGCAAAGGTCTTGCCGCTGGAGTAGAAAAGAACGCCCAAGAGATAGATGACAAAAAAGGCAAATATGACGATAAACAGGATAGAGACGAATTTCGGGATCTTCAGGCGGGTCATGAAATCCAAGGCCGGAGAAAGGACAAAAGAAAGAAAGATTGCCAAAAAGAAAGGAAAAAGGACAGGTTTGGCCAGCCGCAGGACTACCCCTGCAAGGAAGATGACGATGATCACCAGCGAGGCGACAACGACTTTGTTCTCTCTCATCGGCACTTGCTCCATTTTACTCATTATAATCCATTCATGATAAAAACAAAAATAATTCCGTTATGAGCGAACCACCTGATCTCATGCCAATGCAATAAATACAATTATAATCTCTTTGCGGACTTGGATGCCGCCCTCGAGCCCCCGTAGCAAAGGGGGGAACCGACGGTACAGGTTCCCTCGGGGTTCGGGGGCTGAGGGCGGTATCCAGGCCGCACAATAGAGGATGTCAAGCGAAAGACTGCGTTAATGAGGCTGGGAAACGCGGTGGCTGGTTCCTCTCCACCCGAAGCCTATTAAGGAGGGCGGGAGGGTCTTGGCCAGGATTACTTGTTCAAGTTCTCGATCAGCAATCCAAAATATTTATCCCCGACTTGACGAAAGTCATCCTGAACCTTCATCACCCCACAGATATAATTCTTGATCCTGGCTATGTATATATTATGGTAGTAACGGTCCTTGATGACATGTCCCGAGGAAATCCTTTGGATATCCGAACCGCTTTTTTTATCCAAATACTGCTTGAGCATGCTCTGCGCATCCTCATCGCCCCTTCCCTCGATAATGAAGCAGTCAAAATCGCGGCCTTGAAGCCTGTAGTTGGCCACATAGCCGTCATGGAGGAAACTGTAGCCCAGAAAATTGCGCAGGATGAACTTCTCGCTGTTCTTGATCAGTCCCTCCTGGGGAAAACTCTGGAGTAGAGGGGGAAGCAGGGCCTTATCCTTGATCTTGGCAACAATTTCCTGAGAAAAGGATTTGAGAACATCATCGGATCCTTCCCCGCAATCAAAGCAAAGAAGCTTGATGTAATATTTTCCTGCGATAAAATTCAAGGTCCCCTCTTCCAGGTATCCCTGGCTTCCAATGGGAATGAAACGGCTTTCCGGATACCTCTCGGCGCTGTAGATGCCGAAGGAGTTCTTCTCATTCCCCATATCATAGATCTCCACACTCAGGGCTTCCGGGCTGTTCTCTTTCTGATACTGGCCCACGGCCAACTCTTTAAAATCATAGGCGAGGTAGATCTCTGCGGCGCCGTTGATGTACTCAAAAAGGTTTCCGGGGATATAATGCTGGGGCTCTTCAGAATGCTTCCAGGCTTTAACTTCAGGCAAAAGAGAAAAAAGGGATGGCACATCTCCCTTTCTCACCAGAAAAGTGGCCCTGCCAAATAATGAAGCGACCAGGACCAAGATAGCAAGTACCTTGATGTGTTCGATTAATTTAGCTTTATTCATAGAGGGGACTCCAACGAATGATTTGACTTATTCAATATAAGCTGAAAAACACATCCTTGACAAGCCTTTTCTTTTTCGCAGCAAAGCATCCACTGTTTTCTGTTGTCAAAAATAAGGATAAAGGATCATGCGGGAAGCTCTTGAATCTGCGCTGCCCCTACTATCTCTGTATTTGCATAGCGTTTAAATTTGTTGATATCATAGTAAAGGAGAATTTTGAAGGCCATGGCATTATCCCAAGTCATTATCGTCAGAGGGAAAGGAGTGCTGGCTCAAGACGGAGGCGTCGACCAGAAGAAGCTCCTGCGGATGTACTCCCGGGGATTCCAGCTCATGCATGACTCCCCCAATCCAAAAGAAAGCCTCCGGCACCTGTTTAGGGCTGATGACAGAGTGGGAATAAAGATCAATACCATCGGCGGCAAAAAGATCTCCACCAGGTCCGAGGTATCTCAATCTCTGGCCAGTCTTCTGGTTGAAAGCGGGGTCCCGGACAGAGGTATCGTCATCTGGGACCGCACCAATAGGGAATTGAGAGAGGCCGGATACCGGCTGAGCATGAACCGCGGCACCCTGAAAGTTCTGGGCACGGATACCAATAGCGTCGGGTATAATTTCGACCTGGTATCTCACCTCAACATCGGCAGCCGGTTCTCCAGGATTCAGACCGACACCGTCACCACTTCAATCAGCCTGGCCATTTTAAAAGACCATGGCATGGCCGGCATCACAGCCGGAATGAAAAACTATTTTGGAGCCATTCACAATCCGAATAAATACCACGATGCCAACTGCGACCCATTCGTCGCTGAGCTGTTCGACACCAGCCCGATCAAAGAAAAGCATAGGCTTTCTATCCTGGACTGCCTCGTTGTTCAATATCATAGGGGACCTGCCTATCACGCTCGATGGGCCAAAAAATACGAGACGCTTGTCTTCAGCCTGGATCCCGTAGCGGCTGATTTCGTAGGCTGGCAGCTCATCGAACAGCTGCGAGCTCAGGACGGGCTCCCGTCCTTAGAAGAAGAAAACAGAGAGCCGAAGTATCTTCAGACTGCGGTAAAAATGGGTTTAGGAAAAGCGAGCTCCAGTGAAATCAAGATTATCGAAGAGGAGATATGAAAAGAAGACAATTCTTCAAAGCAGCTGGGGGAGCTGCCCTCCTTTCGGGTTCTGGTATGGGCTCTTTCCTGATGGACCTCTATGCATTCAGCGGGCAGGAGAATCTATCGCAGGTGGAGGCTCGCTACTATAAAAAACATCCGGACAGGGAAATCGAATGCGAATTATGCCCCCGCTTTTGCAAGCTGGGGGATAAGGAAAGAGGTTACTGCGGTGTCAGAGAGAACATCGGAGGCACTTATTACACCCTGGTCTACGGGAAGGCCTGTTCCGCCAATATCGACCCAATAGAAAAAAAGCCCCTCTTTCACTATCTCCCTGGAAGCAGCGCTCTTTCCATAGCTACGGCTGGCTGCAACGTGAACTGCAAATTCTGTCAGAACTGGGAGATTTCTCAGGTCAGGCCTGAGCAGGTCACAAACTACGATTTTCCTCCGCAGGCTGTTGTCCAAAGTGCCCAGAAAAACAATTGTCCTGTCATCGCCTACACCTACACTGAGCCAATCATCTTCTATGAATACATGTACGACACCTCTGTCGAAGCCCGCAAAAAGGGAATCCATAACGTCGTCATCACCGGTGGCTACATCAATCCCGAACCTCTTGTGGAGCTAACCAAGGTAGTGCAGGCCATAAAAGTCGACCTGAAAGCTTTCTCCGAAGATTTTTACTCCTCCTACGTCAGAGGAAAGTTGGAGCCCGTCCTGGAAGCCATCAAGATCATTTCCAAGAGTAAGGTCTGGATGGAAATCGTCTATCTCGTCATCCCCACCCTTAATGACAGCCCCCAGGAAATCAGAGGAGTGAGCCAGTGGCTCAGGAAAGAAGTCGGTCCTGACATCCCCCTTCATTTCAACCAGTTCCATCCCATGTATCTGGTGAAAAACCTGCCTTCGACTCCTGTCTCCACCCTGGAGCGAGCCTATAAGATCGCCAGAGAAGAAGGGCTCAATTACGTATACATCGGCAATGTTCCGGGACACCGGGCAGAAAGCACCTACTGCCCCAAATGCGGAAAGGTGGTCATCGATAGAAAAGGCTACCGAATAGAAGGGATCGGGCTGTCAGAGAATAGATGCAATAACTGCAACACGCCTATTCCAGGAATTTGGAGTTGAAAGACTTTCTTCCTCCTTTTCTGCTGGGATTTCTTGCTCTCTCATTTCAAATATTCCTGTTGAGAGAATTCTCTGTCCATTTCTACGGCAATGAAATTACTTTCGGGTTTATCCTCGCAGCCTGGCTTTTGTGGGGTGGTGTGGGAAGCATTGCCGCCTCCAGGTTCAAATATTCTCCAGGGCGGTTCATCCGGGCCTATTACCTGGTTATCCTCATTTTTCCTGCTTGTCTTGTCGGACTCAGGCTTTCCCGGTTTTTGCTTAATCTTCTCCCTGGTGAGGTCATAGGTATCATTCCCATGCTGGTTTCTTCTCTTCTGCTGGCGTTATTCATCAGCTTTCCCCTGGGGAGTCTCTTTGTATTCAATGCTCATTTCCAGAAGGGAAACCTCTATCAGGTCTATCTCCTGGAGTCTCTCGGTTCCGCGATAGCTGGATTGCTGGTCTATCTCGTTCTTATCCCCTTCTTCTCCAATTGGCAGGGAGCCGCCATTATCGGAGTGATCGTCTGCCTGGCGGCTTTTTTCACCTTTGGCGAAAAAAAGCAAATACTCTTTCCCTTGGGCATCCTGGTGCTCCTGGCCCTCTTCTGCATTTTCGATTTCCCCAGCCAGAAGGCGTACTGGAAGCCGTTTCAGCTCATCAAGAGCAAAGACTCCCCCTACGGAAAGCTCCAGGTTATCCAGACCGAGGAGCAGATATCCCTGTACAACAACAGCCTGCTCGACTATACCTACCCGAACCTGGCATCCTCCGAGGAATCCGTCCACTTCGCGCTGGTCCAGAATCCTCAGGCCGAGCGTGTGCTGCTGGTGGGAGGGGGCGCTGGCGGAAGCCTGGAACAAATCCTGAAATATCCCAGGACAGAGGTCGATTATGTCGAGCTCGACCCGGAAATCATACATATGTCATTTGAATTTTTGCCTGAAAAAGAGCACAAAATCCTGAATAACGAACGGGTCCAGATATATTATCAGGATGGAAGAGCCTTCCTCGACAAAACCCAAGAGACATATGACATAATCATCCTCAACCTGCCTGAACCCGCTACCGCCCAGATCAACCGATTCTACACCAAGGAATTTTTTCTGAAAGCCAGAAAAAAATTGAACGAACAAGGAGTCTTCTCCTTCCGGGTCCCCTCTGCAGAAAATTACATCAGCCCTGAGCTCCAGGATTTTCTCTCCTCGCTCTATCACACTCTGAAAGAGGCTTTCCCTGTTGTCGAAGTCGTGCCCGGGGACGTGAATGTCTTCCTGGCATCCTCCCGTCCTTTAACCATTGACTATGAGGATCTCAGTCACACAATCGAAAGCCTCAACCTCCGGAATACATATGTCAGCCCCAATCTTCTCTTTTCCCGTCTGAATCCCCTCCGGGTGGAGATGGTCAAAGAAAAAGTGCTCACTGGGAAAAAGACCATTAACCTCGACTTCTCCCCTATCAGTTATTTCTATAATTCCGTGCTGTGGAGCACCCAATTCAAAGGACTGGAAAGGAATGTGTTTTCTTTTTTCTCCTCACTGCGTCCTTTCTGGCTCCTGGATTTCCCGTTGATCCTTTTCATTCTGCTTCTCATCACTCTCTGGCTGAGAAAGAAAAGATCTTCATTCTTCCTCGTCCCTCTCGCTGTCATGGGATTCACCACCATCGTCGTTGAAATCATCGTCATCGTCTCTTTCCAGGTCCTCTTCGGATACCTCTACCGAAGTATAGCTCTCCTGCTCACTTCCTTTATGTTCGGCCTTTTTCTGGGTTCTCTCCGGGGCAAAAAAAGAAAAAGAATAGAATTCAGTCAACTTCTTCTCATTCAAGCCGGGTTTCTTCTTCTCCTTCTTGGACAACAGTTATCATTAAGGATAAATCCTCCTGAGATATTATTCTTTCTCTACCTCCTCGCCCTTGGCTTTTTAAGTGGAGACCTGTTCATTATTGCCAACCACCTTTTCCTCAAGGAAAAGAAAAACTATGGCCTGGGCTATGGATTAGACCTGCTCGGCTCCTTCGTCGGAGCACTCGCTGCTTCCTTTCTTCTGATTCCGCTGGTAGGGCTTCCTCATCTACTCCGCTATCTTTTTCTTCTGAACTCTTTTTGCTTCCTCTTTCTCATCGGAGGCTGGAAAAGAATAAAATAGAGCAATACCCCCCCTTTATCGGTTTAGAAGTGACTTGTCTCTGGGGTCAGGCCTTGTCAGGACATAAGAGCCAAAACTTGATTTTTTCCCTTCAGGCAACACGCTTAATAAGGCCTGGCCCCGATGCGGGCGCCGAGGGGGACGGTGAGGGAATGGCGCTCAAAATTTGAAGGGAGCGACGCTATTTCCGTGTATTTTCCCCGACTATCTGGAAGAAAACCAAAAAGATCTATTATTTATTCGAGAATTCTGGCTTGATCCCTATCTCTTTCAGGACATGGTCGGCGTGCTCGACGGCATCAAGGATCCAGAGGATGTAACGGACATCGACATGAATGGACCTGGTAAGGTCGGGCAGGAAGACCAAGTCGCTGGCCACTCCTTCTATGTTACCGTCGAAGAGTATGCCGGCGAATTCGGCTTTATTGTTCAGAGTGGCCGAACCTGAGTTCCCTCCGGTTGCGTCAAGGTCGGTCAACAGGTTCACTGGAACCTCTCCGGCTTCTTCAGATACATAAGAACCGAAACGCCCAGATTGGATGGCTTCGATGATCGAATCAGGAGCATCGAAAGGTTGTTCACCCTTGTTTTGAGTCCATTTTTCCACCACCTGAGAGACCTTGGTGAACGGGAAGTATTTCTCTTTATCCGGTGCCGGCTTAAAGCCGCGGACCGTTCCGAATGAAATACGGATGGTGCCGTTGGCATCCGGGGCGATGTTGCCCTGGTAATAGTCACGCAAAGCATAATAATAATAAGGACGGAGCAGCACCGAAGCGCCGGAGTAACGATTTTCGCTTTCTCTGAGCTTTTCGACGATAGGGCTGAGTTTCAGGGCAAACTGGATCAAGGTATCTCCGTTTTTTTTGAGGTCTTCCAGGCTGGCGTTCTTCAACAGGTTAAGACGATATTCCCTGTTTTCCAACCTGGATCCGTCAAAAAGCGCGTTGACTTTCTGACGTATTCTCTCCTCACTAATTTGTTCATTTCCAAACAGATATTCCAGAATCTGGGAGCGTTCTTCATCAGGAAGTTTCAGGCCCTCGGCAATGGTTGTGGCCAGCATGGTTACGTTGATCTCCCGCGAATAAGTTCGCTGCAGGCTGATCTGTCCCTGTTCGAGCTGTCTCCAGTTGCGCTCTTGATAGTCTGGATCACGTTCGTTATCGGGCTTGGGACGTTCTTCCGCCATCCGGACTATAGTCACCGCAGCGCCGGTCAGCGGAACAAAAAACCGGTTTCCCATGTACCGCACCAACATATCCGCTTCCCAAGATTGATGATGCTCCTCAAAAAGCTTATCCAGTTCCTGGATAATGGTCCCGTATTTTTCTTTCCGCTCAGAATCAGCCTCTATCCATTCTTGTAATTTCTTTTCTTTCTGGGTCTTCTCGCGGACGATATCCTTTTTTTGAGCGCCTTCCAAGACACCGATAGAGTTCTTCTTGCTGTTTTCCAGACCGGATATTATCCGGGCGGCTTTGATCTCTAAATCCTTGTCGTCTCCGACTGTTTCATTGACAGCATCGATATAGGTCTGAAAGAGTTCGACCCTTCGGGGCAGGTTCTGATCGATCTCGAATCGAGTTTCCAGGGCCGTTGTCAAGCGCTCGGTGCTCCCGGGATAGCCGATAACAAAAGCGAGGTCCCCTGATTTGAACCCTTCTTTGGAAACGCGCAGATAGGCTTTCGGTTTGAAGGGAACATTATCCACAGAGTAATCCGCTGGCCTGCCATTTTTTCCCACATAAGCCCTTAACAGCGAAAAGTCGCCGGTATGACGGGGCCACATCCAGTTGTCGATGTCGCCTCCGAACTCGCCGATTCCCCGATGAGGAGCATACACCAGACGGACATCACGGATTTCCAGTCTAACGATAACATAATACTGCCCACCGCCATAGAAATTGGCCACCTCGCAGCGCGAATCAGGATTGGCTTCCTCGAACTCCTTGATGATAGCTTTTTCCCGTTTTTCCATCTCATCGTGCCTTTCAAGGTCATCTTCTATCTTGTCGATTCCCTCAAGCATACGGTCAGTGACATCGACGACAGCGGTGGTGACGTAGACCCTGGCTGTTGGACCGGCGGATATCTCTCCTTCGCGGTCTTTAGCCAGGAAGCCGGTGTGGAGCAGGTTGTTATCCCTGGTCGAGTTGTACTGCAGGTATCCTCGGACACAATGGTAGTTGGTGATGATCAGCCCGTCCGGACTGATGAATGAGGCCGAACATCCTCCGAGGCTGATGATGGCGTTCAACGGGAATTGCAGGGGATCGGAAAATACCTCAGGGTCAATAGCCAATCCCATCTCTTTTAAGGTGTCGCCGTGGATTTCCGCGACCTGCTGGGGCAGCCACATCCCCCCGGGCTCATAGGCCAAGGCCTCGCCGGAATCAGTGGTTCGGGTGGATTCCGGCTGGCATGAGATCAAGCACAACAGGCAGATGACAGTTGCGAAAATAAGTGTTTTTCTCATGATATCTTTCTCCTTTTTTCCAAAGTGATGGATATGATTAAATTTATAATGATCCCATTTACTCGATTCTCTAAGGCTTAATTTTAAAGACTATTATATTCCAGTTTATTTGTAAACATGATCCTTGGGATGACAGAAAGCAAACATGGAAAAAAGCTAATTATTTTAGATAATTTTTGATAATTTCTTGACAGAAAAATGGAATTATGTTTTACTGTAAGGTAATTCTTATCTCTATAAATCCTATATTAACTATAGGAATTTGCCCCTAGTTTGAAAGAGTAAATCCTCATGAGAATCAACATATCCAAAAGAAAGATCAGGGATCGTTTTGTGGCCAAAGTCGAAGAACTCAGCGGCCAAAACCTGCTTGCTTGCTACCAATGCGGCAAGTGTTCTGCTGGCTGCCCGGCTGTATCTCAGATGGACATCCTCCCCAACCAGATCATCCGCTTCGCTCAGCTCGGCTTCAAGGATGAACTCCTGAAATCCAAGTCCATCTGGATCTGCGCCTCCTGTTTCACCTGCAATGCCCGCTGTCCCAAAGGCATCAATATTGCTGAAGTTATAGAGGCTATCAGGCAAATCCTCCTCCGGAAGAGAGAAGACCATATCAAAGTCGAAAAGCTTTCAGATTCAGAAAAAGGTGATATTCCTCCGATTGCGCTCATCAGCAACTTGAGGAAATTTACATCTTAAATTGAGATATGATATATAACTTTCTTTATTTCCGTTTCATAAGGGATCATAATGAAAATAAGCTATTATCCTGGCTGCACTCTGAAAAACAATGCGAAAAATTTCGAAGATTCGACACTTTGCTCCCTAAATAAACTCGGAATACAAGTCGAAGAGCTTCCCCGCTGGAACTGCTGCGGAACGGTCTTCTCTCTGGCTACTGACGACCTCATTCATCATCTAGCTCCCCTCCGCAACCTCATCCGGGTCAAGGAATCCAACTCAGACAAGGTCATGACTCTCTGCGCCATGTGTTTCAACACCCTGAAGAGAGCCAATGAAAGGATCAAATCCGACCCGGAGAGTCTCGATAAGATCAATGAATTCATGTACCGCGAGACAGTCAAATACCAAGGAGACGTGAAAATTCTTCATCTCCTTGAGCTTCTCAGGGATGAGATAAAATTTGAGACTATTGCCCAGCAGACGGTCAAACCGCTCAAAGGATTGAAAGTGGCCAATTACTACGGCTGCCTGCTGGTCCGTCCCAAGGAAATCGGCCTGGACGACGTCGAAAACCCGACCATCTTGGAGACGCTGACAACCGTCCTGGGCGCAGTGCCCATAGATTTTCCGTACAAGACAGAATGCTGTGCGGCTTATCAAACGGTCGACAAGCCTGATATCGTGGCCGAACGGACCCACCATATCCTCACTTCAGCTCAATCACAGGGAGCTGATATCGTTGCCGTGAGCTGTCCTCTTTGTGCCTTCAATCTTGACCACCGGCAGCAACACACCGTCAAAAAATACCCTGAATTCAAGCATATCCCTATCCTTTATTTCACTCAGCTCTTAGCCATAGCTTTGGGTTGCCCTGAGGAAGCGCTCAGGTTCGACCTCCATTATATCGACCCAAAGCCTGTTCTCAAAGAGAAGGGATTGATTTGAGGGAAAAATGATACGTTTTGGCGACCTCAAACCCAAAAAGGGCAAAATCCACATCGAAAAAGACAGGTGCAAGGGATGTGGGTTCTGCGTAGAATACTGTCCGAAAGATGTCCTCGAGCTCTCGGAAGAGTTCAACATCAAAGGATATCATCCTCCTATAGTCGTGAAGGAGGATGAATGCCTCTACTGTCAGCTCTGTGAGACCATATGCCCTGAATTTGCCCTGTTTGTCACTCTCAAGAAAGAGGAGGAAGAAGGTGAAAAAGGTGAAAGCAGACCCTAAGGGAGTATTAACCGGTTCCCATTATTTAGACGGAGATTATGCCCTTGCTGAGGGGGCTCTGGCGGCTGGTTGCCGCTTTTTCGCTGGCTATCCCATCACTCCCTCCACAGAAACTGCCGAACGGTTCGCGGAAAGGATTCCTTCGGTGGGAGGAGTATTCATCCAGATGGAGGATGAGCTCGCATCTATCGCCGCCCTAATCGGGGCTGCCTGGGGTGGAAAAAAATCCATGACTGTGACTTCAGGGCCAGGTTTTTCATTGATGATGGAAAATATCGGACTGGCCTGCATGCTGGAAACACCTCTGGTGATAGCCAATGTCCAAAGAGGAGGCCCCTCGACTGGGCTGCCCACCTTGACCGGTCAGCAGGACATGATGCAGGTCAAATGGGGATCGCACGGCGATTACAAGATCATCGCCCTCTCTCCCGATTCTCCTCAGGAATGCTTTGACCTTACTATCGAAGCCTTCAACCTGTCTGAAATCTATCGGGTTCCCACTTTTGTCATGACTGATGAGTGTGTGGGACACATGCACGAGAAAGTGGTCATCCCGCCAGCCGAAGAGATCGAACTCGTAGAGCGGAAATGGTACACTGGGCCCAAGAACGAATACCTTCCTTTCAAGCCTGATAAGGACATGGTACCGTTCATGGTCAAAGTCGGCGACGGATACCGATTCCATGTCACTGGATTGACACATGATGAGCGCGGCTATCCGGTGATAAACGCCGAATGTCAGGATGTCTGTGTCCGCCACCTGAATGATAAGATCACCAATAATGCTGATAAGATCATCAGAATCGATGAAGACCAAATAGACACCGCTGAGATCATAGTCATCTCCTACGGGATCACCTCCAGGGTGACGACAAGAGCTGTCCGGAAAGCAAGAGAGGCCGGGATAAAAGTCGGCACTATCCGGTTGATCACAGTCTGGCCTTTTCCCGAGAAGCGGATCAAGGAACTGGCAAAGAAAGTGAAGGCTTTTGTCGTTCCCGAAATCAATTATGGACAGGTCGTCCAAGAAGTTGAACGGAGCGCTGCAGGCGAAGCTCCGGCCATCCTTGTCCCCCATTGCGGAGGGTGGGTCCACGATCCGGATGATATTCTTCAGGCTATCAAGGAGGCTGCCAGATGAAGAAAGAAGACCGTCTCGAAGAAAGAAATCCCATCGAAGATTTTCTGAGAATGGACCGGATCCCCCATATCTGGTGTCCTGGCTGTGGGATAGGAACAGTCGTCACCTCCTTTGCTGAAGCCCTGAGCAAGAGCAAGATCGACCTAGACAAGGTGGCCATCCTCTCCGGAATCGGATGCACGGGACGAGTAGCCGGCTATGTCAAGCTGGATTCCATCCACACCACACATGGCCGCGCTGTTCCTGTGGCCACAGGGCTGAAGCTGGCCAATCCCGAATTGAAAGTCGTCGTCTTCAGCGGGGACGGAGACATCGCCGGAATAGGAGGCAACCACTTCATCCATGCCGCTCGAAGGAACATGGACCTCCTCATCATCTGTGTCAATAATTTCAACTATGCCATGACCGGCGGTCAGGTGGCAGCTACGACGCCGATCGGCGGCAACGCCTCCACAGCTCCTTATGGCAACTTCGAGTATCCCTTTAGCCTTCCTTATCTGGCAGAAGCCTGCGGGGCCACTTATGTCGCCCGCTGGACAGCTCTCCATCTCAGGCGAGTGACCAAGTCGATCCAGGAAGCATTCAAAAAGAGAGGATTCTCCTTCATCGAGGTCATCACGCCATGTGTGACCCTTTATGCCCGCAGGAATCGTCTGGGCGACGGTCTGAACCTTCTGAAATATTACTATGAAAAATCCGAGATCCAGCATGGAGCAGATACTCGAACCGTGGATATCAGTTTTCAGGGGAAGCTCATCGTCGGCAAGTTCGTCGACAAGGAAAAGCCGACTTTTCTGGATTGCATGAACGAACATCTCGCCAAAGTCTTGGGAGATAAATACCAGCCCTATGGAGTAAAAAATGACTGAGATTCGTTTCTCTGGTTTTGGGGGTCAAGGAATCATCCGCTGCGGGTTGATCACAGGGAAAGCACTTGCTCTCTTTGATAACAAGCATGCGACGATGACCCAGAGCTTCGGTCCCGAAGCAAGAGGAAGCGCCTGCAGTTCCCAGCTCGTCGTCTCTGACGACCGGGTGCTCTATCCCTACATAGCAGCACCGGAAATCCTCATCTCCATGTCCCAGGAGGCTTATGATAAATACGAACCCGAATTAAGAGAGGACGGGATATTGATCATCGATAAAGACCTGGTCAAGACCAGACCTGCTCGAGGAAAAATTAAAACCTACGCCATTCCCTCAACCCGGTTCGCTGAGGAACTCGGGAATCGGATCATCGCTAACCTGGTCATGCTCGGATTCTTCTCTGCTGTAACAGGAGGCGTTACTGCTGAGGCCATGAAAAAAGCTCTCCCAGGCCTTGTTCCTTCAAGGTTCCTTGACCTCAACAAAAGAGCATTTGATAAAGGCTATGAGTACGGAAAAGAGGTCCTGGCTGAGGAGAAAAAGTCAAAAACTCAGAAAGCCACGAAATCCCCGGGCGAAAAGGAAACAAAATGAAACGAACAGGGGTTTTCATCTGCCACTGCGGTATCAACATCGCAGGAACGGTTGACGTCAAAAAAGCGGCCAAGGAACTCGCTAAACACAAAGGAGTCGTTCACTCTGAAGAATATGTCTACATGTGTTCTGATCCCGGCCAGAACCTCATCATAGATGCCATCAAAGAAAAAAAACTGGATAACGTGGTCATCGCCTGCTGTTCTCCGACTCTCCACGAAACAACATTCAGAAACGCAGCCAAATCAGCCGGCATCAACACCTTCCAGTGCGAGATCGCCAATATTCGTGAACAGTGCAGCTGGGTTCATAAGGACATGAACAAGGCCACGGACAAAGCCGTGAAGATCACCAAAAGCGCCGTTGAAAGGGTTCGCAGGAACGAATCACTGGAGCCGATAAGCGTCCCTGTCACCCGGAGAGCGTTGGTCATCGGCGGCGGGATCGCTGGCATCCAATCTGCCCTGGATTTGGCCAACAGCGGTTTCGAAGTTGTCCTGGTTGAAAGGTCGCCTTCTATCGGCGGGCACATGATCCAGCTCTCCGAGACATTCCCCACTCTTGACTGTTCCCAGTGTATTCTGACCCCGAAAATGGTCGAAGTCTCCAAACATCCCAAGATCAAACTCATGACCTACAGCGAAGTCCAGGAGATTTCCGGCTACGTCGGGAATTTCAAGGTCAAGATCTTAAAAAAGCCCACCTATGTGGACCCGGACAAGTGCACCTTATGCGATGAATGCAGCAAAGTCTGTCCTGTGGTAACCTCCAACGAATTCGACCTAGGATTGACCGGAAGACGGGCCATTTATATTCCCTTCCCCCAGGCCATCCCGGCCACTTATACCCTGGATATCAAAAGCTGCCCCGGCTTGCTGCCGATTGCCTGCGGCAAATGCGCGGACGTCTGCGAGCCAGGAGCCATCGACTATGATATGAAGCCAAAGATTGTCGAGGAGGAAGTCGGAGCGATCATCGTGGCCACGGGATACGACCTCTACGATAAAGAGAACATGGCCGAATACGGCTACGGAAAATATGCGGATGTTCTGGACGGGCTCCAGTTTGAAAGGCTCTGCTCAGCTTCAGGCCCGACCATGGGAAAAATCCTGAGGCCTTCAGACCACAAAGAACCCAAAGAAGTGGTCTTCATCCAGTGCGTCGGCTCCCGGGACCCGGAACTCCACTGTGCCTACTGCTCGAAGATCTGCTGTATGTACACGGCCAAGCACGCCATGCTTTATAAACATCACGTCCATGACGGACAGGCCTATATCTTCTATATCGATATCAGGTCTGGCGGAAAAGGCTACGAGGAATTCGTCCAGAGAGCGGTCGAGGAGGACGGAGTCCTTTACCTGAGGGGCAAGGTCTCGAAGATTTTTGAAGAAAAAGGAAAAATCAAAGTCTGGGGCGTGGACACGCTCGCCGGGAAGGATATCGAGATCGACGCAGACATGGTCGTCCTGGCCACAGCCATGCGGCCTTCCCAAGGAGCTGAAGAACTGGCCAAGAAGCTCAAAATAGCCATGGATAAGGACGGTTTTCTCTCCGAGGCCCATCCCAAGCTCAGGCCCGTGGAGAGCGTGACTTCTGGAATGTTTCTGGCAGGTGCCGCCCAAGCGCCCAAGGATATTCCGGAAGCCGTGGCCCAGGCCAGCGGAGCGGCTGCCAAAGCCATTTCCATCCTTTCCCAGGATAGGCTCTACCATGCTCCGACTGTGGCCAAGGTTAATCTCAATCTCTGCACAGGGTGTGGAATGTGCGTTGAAGTCTGTCCCTATGAGGCTCTCTCTCTTAAGGATGGCAAGGTGGAAGTCAATGAAGTCCTCTGCGAAGGCTGCGGGACCTGTTCAGCCACCTGTCTGAGAGCCGCTATCCAGGTTAAGAACCTTACTCCGCTGCAAGTTCATGAAATGATCAGCATATCACTGGGAGGATGACAATGGCTGAAGTGTTCGAACCGAAGATAGTCGCTTTCCTCTGCAAATGGTGCTCTTCTGCGGGAAGCGACCTCGCCGGAGTCTCGCGAATGGAGTATCCTCCCAATGTCGTCCCGATCCAGGTCATGTGTTCGGGGAGTGTTTCGCCGCTCTACATCCTGTCTGCTTTCAATAAAGGAGCCGACGGAGTCCTGGTTTCAGGGTGCCACCCGGGAGATTGTCACTATATAAAAGGCAATTTCTATGCCCGAAGGAGAATCGCTCTGGTGAAGAGGCTCCTGGAGTTTATCGGCCTTGAGCCCCAACGTTTTCAAATGTCTTGGGTTTCAGCGGCAGAGGGGACAAAATACACGCAAATCATCAAAGACTTCGTCCAGGAGCTCAAACCGCTCGGACCGCAAACGAAGCTGAGGAGAGACCTCTGATGGTGAACCTCGAAGACCTTAAAAAAGAAGCCAAGGCAGTTTTGGAAGAGGGGAAAGTCAAATACATCATCGGCTATGAAAAAAGCGCCAATGGATTAATGCCTGTCCCGGGCTTCATCAAAAGTCCTGAAGAGGTGGAGAAATTGATCTGGACTCCTGCCTGTGTTTACAACCTGACAAAGTTCCTGGTTGACGAGAAGCGAAGAAAATCAAGAGAAAAGAAACCAGACGAAAGACCGGTAGGGCTCGTGGTAAAGGGATGTGACAGCCGCGCCCTGATCGTCCTGCTCCAGGAGAAATTCATAAACCGTGACGATGTCTTCATCATCGGCGTATCCTGCGAGGAAACGGGAGTCATTGATGAGAAAAAGTTCCTCAAGAAATTAAAGGGCAAAAAAGCCGAAAAGATCGAATTCGACGAAAAAGACAATTTCATGGTGACCACCCAAGAAGGTAAAGTCAAAGTCGCAGCGTCAGAGGTACTGGCCGAAAGATGTCTGGAATGCAAAGCGAATTCCCCCCTCATTTACGACGTGATCCTCGGAGAAAAGGTCAAACGCAGTATGGACAATCCTTTCCAGTCCTTGGAAAAATTAGAGTCTCTTTCTGAAGAGGAAAGGTGGAAATTCTGGAAGGAGCAGCTCTCGAAATGTATTCGCTGCTACGCCTGTCGTTCGGTCTGCCCGATGTGCTACTGCGATGAATGCGTCGCCGACACCATAAATTTTGCGGTCACGGCCGATACCACAGCAGAAGAAAAGGCTCAGAAAATAAAGTGGCTGGAGAAATCGCCCGTTAAATCCGAAAACTTCGTCTATCATCTGGTCAGAGCCATTCATCTTGCAGGTCGATGCATTGATTGCGGTGAATGCGAGAGAGTCTGTCCGCTTGATATCCCCATCCGATTCCTGAATAAAAAGCTGGAAAAAGACGCCAAAGAGCTTTTTGACTACGAGGCTGGCTTCGATCCCGAGCAAGCTTCTTTAGTTTCTTCCTTTAAGGACGAAGACCCGGAAGATTTTATCAGGTGAAACGATGGAGAAAGTACTGGATAAGAAATCATTCCCCCAATGGGTGACAAAGCTATCATCCTATAAAGTTTATGCTCCGGTTCAGGAAGATGAAGCCTGGAATTATGAAGTCATCACCAATCCAGAAAAAGTCAACCTGGACTTTCCAAACACGGTACTTTCTCCCAAAAAAATAATCTTCCCTCAGAGAGAAGTCTACCTTGAATTTTCTTCATCCGATGAAGACGGCCTGGAGCTGAAGGAGGTTCTGCCTGAGGAGGAGCCTTCTGTTATCTTCGGCGTGAGGCCCTGCGATGCCAGAGCCTTAGCCTTGACCGATAAAGTCTTTAGCGGCGACTTCGAGGACATTTACTACTGGAAAAGGAGAAATCAGGTCGCTCTGGTGGGGCTGGCCTGTTCTGTACCTCCTTCTCCCAACTGCTTCTGCCTGTCAGTAGACGGCTCTCCCTTCTCCACAGAGGGTCTGGATATTTTAATGTCTGACCTGGACAGCAAGTATTTTGTGGAAGTATTCAGCAAAAAGGGAGAACAGCTTATAAACGCCGCAAAAACTCTTTTCAAGCCAGCCACGGAAAAGGATAAGAAAGAGCTTGAAAAGAACCGAACAGAAGCGAAGAAAAGAATCAGCCGTCAAATCCAAAATATCAAAAAAATTCCCCCTGTTCTCAAGGGGATGTTCGATTCTCCATTCTGGGATGAGGAATCCATGAGCTGCCTCCGCTGCGGAATCTGTACCTATCTCTGCCCGACATGCCACTGTTTCGACATCAACGACGAAGTCCTCTCCTCTTCTCCCCTCAAAGGGAGAAGAATCAGAACCTGGGATAACTGCCAGTTCCCGGACTTCACCATGCACTCCTCCGGGCACAATCCGAGACCGGATAAGGCCTCCCGTCTGCGCCAGAGGATCATGCATAAATTTCAGTATTTTGTCGACCGCTACAAGAATTATCAGTGCACCGGGTGCGGAAGATGTATCTCAAGATGTCCGGTAGGGATCGATATCATAGAAGTTCTCGATAAGGTGAGCAGCTATGAAGGATAATACCTATATTCCAAAACTGGCCAAAATTATCCAAATCAAAGAAGAGGTCGGCGGTGCCAGGCCGATCAAAACTTTCATGACCCAGTTTATCCAGGATAATTCTTTTTCCTTCAAATGCGGACAGTGTGCCATGCTCTCCGTTTTCGGCAAAGGCGAATCCATGATTTCCATCTCATCCACTCCGCTGATCAGGGATTACCTCCAGTTCAGCATTCTGAAGATGGGGAGGGTCACCTCTTCCCTTCATGAGATGCAGGAGGGCGATATCATCGGGATCAGGGGCCCTTACGGAAATGGATTCCCGATGGAAAAATGGAAGGGAAAAAACCTGATATTCATCGGGGGAGGTATAGGCTTGGCCCCGATCTGGTCAGTCCTCCACACTGCGCTGGAAAAAAAAGGAGAATACGGAGACTCGATGCTGGTCTACGGGGCAAGGACATCCAAGGATATCGTTTTCAAACAAGAGCTGGCAGAGCTTCGAAAAAAGATGAAGGTCCATCTCTCCGTCGATGTCGAAGAGCCAGGCTGGCAGGAATTTGTCGGCTTTGTCCCTCTCAATGTTCTGGAAATCAAACCCTCGCCCAAAAATGCGATTGCGGTCACCTGCGGCCCTCCGATCATGATCAAGTTCGTCATCCAAAACCTGAAGGCTCTGGGTTTTGAGGACGAACAGATCTACACAACAGTCGAGAACAAGATGAAATGCGGAATCGGCAAATGCGGCAGATGCAATATAGGCCTGCATTACGTCTGCAAAGACGGCCCTGTCTATTCATGGGCCGAGCTCAAGAATCTTCCTCAAGAATATTAATAAGGAGATATCTCGATGGCAACACAGAAGACAGCCAAAAAGAAGCCAGTTAAACAGACCGAAGCGAAAGCGACAAAAAAAGACACACAAAAAGAAATGGCTACGGTCTTCATCATGGGAAAGGCCCATGAAGTACCCGCCGATGCGACGATCATGGGTGCGATCGAGTATGCTGGCTACCAGATAAAAAGAGGAGCAGGATGCCGCGAGGGCTTCTGCGGGGCCTGTGCCACTGTCTACCGCCTGCCGGGCGATTACAAGATCTATACCGGCCTGGCTTGCACGACATTAGTCGAGGACGGAATGTGGCTCTCACAGCTGCCGGCCATCCCCTCTCAAAAGCCTGTCTACGATATCAACAAGCTGGAGCCCAACGTCGCGACATTCCAGAGGCTCTACCCTGAGGTCTTCCGCTGCGTCTCCTGTAACACCTGCACAAAGGCCTGTCCCCAAGACCTGGAAGTCATGGATTATATCAACGCAGCCATGAGAGGAGACATCGAAACGGTCATGGATCTGTCCTTTGACTGCCTCAGCTGCGGCCTTTGTGCCATCCGGTGCCCGGCGGAAATAGTCCAGTATAATGTCGGGCTGCTCGCCAAAAGGCTCTACGGAAAATATCTGGCCAAGGACAGCAAACAGCTCAAGAAGAGAATACAGGAAGTCAAAGAGCACAAGTTCGACAAGGAATTCAATGAGCTGATGAAGATGAAAAAAGAGGAATTGAAGAAAAAATACTATGAGAGAGACATTGAATAGAATGATTCTTTTAACATTTAGCAGCTCGATTCATAAAAACATATTTTCAACAAACTTTGTCTTGTGTGAGAAAGGCGGAGATGAGGCATCAAGGCTGAAGATTGGCGTTCATCCTCTGCTTGCTCGCAGCATGTAAGGAGTGTTCGATGTATCCAGAATACATGAGGCCTTCGCTCGAAAAAGTCACCCAATCTCGAAATAAGAGGTTTGAGCTTGAGAAATCAGGGAAACCGGTCTTTCCTCCGATGAGCGCTGAAGAGAGGGAGAATGTCCTGAGTAAATTCCACCCAGACTATAAACCTGACGCCAGGCGGAAGATAAGGATCGGTCCCAACAAAGGCGAGCAGCTCACCACCGAAGTGGTAGATATGCTCGAGTCGCATTCCAGGATCAAGCCCGGAATGTTCGATCTGACCAAGCCTGATTACGAAACAGACATCCTGATTATCGGTGGAGGCGGAGCAGGCTGTGCAGCGGCCATCATTGGGATGCAAAAAGGCGCGAAATCGATCATCTCCACAAAACTCAGGCTTGGAGATGCCAACTCGATGATGTCTCAGGGCGGCATGCAGGCAGCGGTTACCGAGCAGGACTCTCCTACCCGTCACTACCTGGACGCAATCGGAGGAGGCCATTTTGACAATAAACCCGAACTTGTCCATGCTCTTACCGAAGATGGGCCTGAAGTGGTGAAATGGCTTGAAGACCTGGGCGTCGTCTGGGACAAACTGGAGGATGGTTCTTTGCAGGTCCTCCACGGAGGCGGGACTTCACGGAAAAGGATGCACTCCTGCCGGGATTATACCGGCGCGATCATCATGCGGACCCTGATGGATGAGGTCAAGAATCACCCGGATAAGATCACCATTCTTGAATTCATGCCGGTTGTCGAGCTCATTATGGATCAAAAAGGCCAATGCGCCGGCGGAGTCCTTTACAACCTGGAAACAGAAGAATATTTCACAGTCAAAGCCAAAGCCACCATCATTGCAACGGGGGGGTACGGAAGACTGCACATCAGAGGATTCGATACGACCAATCACTACGGTGCCACCGGTGATGGGCTGGTCATCGCTTATCGAGCCGGGACAAAGCTCCTTTACATGGATTCTGTCCAGTACCATCCCACGGGATCGGTCTTCCCCGAGCAGATCGCTGGCTTCTTGATCACCGAGAAAATCAGAGGAGCTGGAGGTCAGCCTCTGAATAAACACGGTGAGCTCTTTGTTTTTCCCCGTGAGCCGAGAGACGTGGAAAGCTCAGCTTTCATCAGAGAATGCCTGGAGAGGAAGAACGGGATTGCCACCCCGAGTGGACGCCTTGGTGTCTGGCTAGACTCCCCTCTCATCGAAATGATTCAGGGAGAAGGTTTCATCAATAAACAATTTCCGGCCATGCATCGTCAGTTCATCCGCTACGGCATAGATATCACCAAAGAACCGATGCTTGTCTATCCTTCACTCCACTATCAGAACGGCGGGATTGAAATCAACGAAAAGTGCGAAACCAATATTCCCGGACTGTACGTTGCCGGAGAAGCTTCGGGTGGAGTCCATGGACGGAACCGGCTGATGGGAAACTCTGTGCTGGATTACAACGTGTTCGGCCGCCGCGCCGGGAAACACGCCGCAGAATACATCAAATCCGCAAAACTCGGAGTTCTGAGCTTGAACCATATTGCTGACTTTGACGCCGAGTTGAAAAAAGCGAAGATCCAGACAGATCTGATCACGCCAGTTCTCCTGCCTTCCTACACACCGGAAGACGTGAGAAAACGCCAACTCACAGCTCACTACGAAGGCACCCTGAGATAGCCATAAGTTTAAAGTAATAAATCCTTAATATCAGACCGAAGCCTTTAGTAGATCTTTCCAACTCTAACCTTAATTAAGACAAGCTATTTCTCAGTCTAAAAACTCTTTCTACTCCCTTTCTCCTGGATCATACTTCTCATTTCTTTCACTCAATGATGAAATCATCTCTGTTTCCGTGACGAGAGAGAGATACCTCTGACCTGATCCAGAAGCGCGGCGACGGTTCCCCTCCATCCGAAGCCCATGGTGGTTGGTGGGAGGGTCTTGGCTTGGATGGAGGGAAACCGCCGTTGTAATAGATTATACCTTTTGTCACGGAAATAGAGGTATCTTCCTCAAATATTATTCCTTTTGACATTTCAATGAAATTTGATATAGTTTATATTGCCAACAGACCAAGGGAAAGGGAATTTATGTTTTAACAAGTGGGTGACGTACATAGAAATGCAAGAACTCATTAAAGCAAAGCACATGGAGTCACTCAAAGAACATTGGCAAACAGCTTGAGCAAATCAAACGTAGAGCCATAAGAAAACCAATGACAGAAAAACAGGCGCTAAAAGAAAGAAGGGTATGCAGACGATTCAAGATCCCCGGGGCCACTGTGAACTACACTCTTAAAAAAACTTATTCCCCTGATAAAAAAGAGGAGACGTTATGGGAGGAAGAATTTTGCCCTCTTCTGGACATCAGCTGTGGCGGTGTCAGGTACAGGGGAAAAAAAACTCTTCAAATCAATACTGAGATCGTGGTTAAGATATTCATCCCCGGAGAAAGGGGGCCACTCACTCTCTCAGGGGAAGTCCGGTGGCTGTCCACAGAGGATAACAAAGAGACCTGCGAAATGGGAGTTCAGTTCAATCCCTATGGAGAAGGCGAAGGCAAGAACTACCCGGGACTTCTGGTCAAGCTGATGGAGCTGGAACATAAATTCTCATCACAAGATTCGGACATCACCAAGTTCGAAGTCGACACCTGAACAGTCGCCTTCAAGCTTCACTCCCCACTTCCTTTCTTTTTCAAAATCAACAATTTGCCCTTCCCTTTTGCTTTGTGAAGGCACAGATATCTCGATACCAAAATAGAAAACACACTGGAAGGGGTGAAGCGACCATAGAAGATCGAGGCTTCGCACTATAAATGGGGCCTGGCCCTTTTTTTGCGGTTGGATAGCGAGTTGGTATCGAGTCCGCCGGGAAAACTGGAGGGGTTATTTGGCTGAACCCTGACCCTCAATAACGACTTTTGAATAATCCGCGACCTGGAGCAAAAGCCTGTTTATGGCCTGCAGAAGAGCCAGCCGATTTTGCCTGGTCCTCTTGTCTTCGGCCATCACCAGGACATTGTCGAAAAATTTATTTATGGTAGACCGTATCCTGAAGATTATTTTCTGAGCCTGAGAAAAGTCCCCCTTTTTTATCAAAGGCAGGATATTATCCCGAATGATGCAGAAGGTCGTGAAAAGTTCTCTCTCATCCTTCTCTACCAGCAAGCTTGAATTGATCCTATAGGGAGGCTGGTCTTTCAGAATATTGTTGACCCGCTTAAAAATGAGGATCAAAGGTTCAAAATTCGGGCTATCCTTAAGTGAATCGAGAGCCTTCAGCCTGAGATAGGAGTGATAGACATTGTCAATCCCCGCACAAATCGCGGCATTGATCAAGTCATAGCGGAATCCCTGCTTTTCATAGATATAGCGAATCCTGTTCTCGAAGAAATCAAAGCAGTATCTTTTTACTGGTTCATCCTGCTCCTGAAGCTTTGTACCGTAAACGCTGATCACTTTATCGAGCAGCCGAGAAAGTGAAAAACTGAGCTTCCTTTCCAGGACTATCTTGCAAATGCCCTGGGCATTCCGCCGCAAGCCAAAGGGATCCTTGGAACCTGTGACCTGAACCCCGATACCCACAACTCCCACGATAGAATCCAGCTTGTCAGCAATGGAAAGGATCGCTCCTGATAGTGAAGAGGGAGAGTCATCCTCCAGGCTGACTGGCTGATAATGTTCATAAACGGCTTTCCAAACTTGAGCAAGATGCCCCTCCTCCTGGCAATACAGTCCTCCCACCTTTCCCTGGAGAGACGGGAACTCTCTTACCATTTCCGTGAGCAGGTCGACTTTAGAAAACTCAGCAGCCAGGACAACCAGCTTTTTCACTTTTTGGGCTTCGACCTTATCAGCAAAATAGGCAACGATCTTCTTCAACCTTTGAGTCTTGTCCTCATAGCTACCCAGTTTTTCCTGGAACACAATCCTGTTTAAATCCCTGGCTCTCTCTTTCAAACTTATTTTCTGATCCTGTGTCCAGAAAAATTTCGCGTCCTCCAGCCGCGCCTTGAGTACCCTCTCATTCCCTTTCTGGATGAGGCCTTTAACATCCCGGAAGCCATCCGAAACTCCGAGGAAAAGAGGCAGTTGTTTCTTTTCTCTGACCACAGAAAAGAGCCTCTGCCCTTCCCTCATGGCTGTGCTCAAGACTTCCAGAGGGAGGCTCAAGTAATCTTCTGGAAAAGACCCGAGGAAAACATGGGGATATTCGACATCGTAGGTGAGATGATCTAAGAGTTCTTCATCCGGATAGCAGGAAGCTTTATGAGATAATAGCTTTCGCTCGATCTGATTCAAGATCATCTTTCTTCTTTCGTCCGGACTGACCACAACCTTCATTTTTCTCAGGGCTGTCTTGTATTCGCTGAAGCTCCTCACCTTTATTCTTTTGGGGCAGTGGATCTTATGGCCAAAAGTGAAAGTATCAGCTGTCGCTCCTCCAACAGAAAAAGCAAGGGGTTTTTCATCGAAAACACACAGAATATTCTTTATCGGACGGGAAAACTTGAAAGGGCTGCTTCCCCATCTCATCATCTTCGGAAAGGAAAGGGAAGAAATAAGTGAAGGGAGGACCTCGGACAGGATATCTTGAGTAGCCCGGCCTTTCTTGATTTTTTTCAGGCCGAGATATTCGCCTTTCTCCGTCTTTATGACCACAAGCTCACTGATCTTGATTCCCTGAGATCTGGCAAATCCTTTGGCGGCTGGCGCAGGCGATCCGTCCGCTTGATAAGCGACAGCTTTTGGCGGTCCGGTGATTTCCTCTTCCATGTCCTTCTGTTGAGCTGCAAAGTCACCGGAGATAACAAGACGCCGGCAGGTTCCGTAGGCCTCAATCCTGCTGATATCCACATCCTGATCAGAGAGCTCTTCTTTGATCTTTTCCGGGAGTTGGGAGAGCGAAGCCTTGACATGGGAAGGCGGCATTTCTTCGGTAAAAATCTCCAGCAGGAACTCCATCAGGCAGACTCCTCTCTGGCTGTGTATTTCTGGGCTATCTGGCTGACAAGAGCCCTGATCTGAGCGATCATTTTGACTCTTTCGGTCACGCTTATCGCTCCTCTGGAATCCAGAAGGTTGAAAAAATGAGAACATTTCAGACACATATCATAGGCAGGAAGCAGAAGGTCCTTATCAATGAGCTTTTGGGCCTCTTTCTCGTTCAAGAGAAACGCTTCCTTCAAACTCGTGATGTCCGCCCTGGAGAAGTTGTACTCTGAAAACTCCTTTTCTTCCAAGAACCTTAAATCCCGATAGCTGACATCATCGGACCAGTTCAAATCATAGATGTTATCTTTTTCCTCAAGGAACATCTCCAGCCTTTCCAGGCCGTAAGTGATCTCCACTGGAACAGGGAAAAGGTCAATCCCTCCAGCCTGCTGAAAATACGTGAACTGGGTGATCTCCAACCCATCGAGCAACACCTGCCATCCCACACCCCAGGCTCCAATGGAGGGAGATTCCCAGTCGTCCTCATCGAAGCGAAGGTCGTGCTCTTGAATGTTTATTCCCAGAGCGGCCAGACTGTTCATGTATATCTGCTGAATATCAGGGGGAGAAGGTTTGATGATGACCTGGTACTGGAAGTGTTTCTGGACTCTATGCGGATTCTCTCCGTAGCGTCCGTCGGTCGGCCTCCTGGATGGCTGAACATAGGCCACCTTCCAAGGCCTCTTATCCAGAACCCTGAAGAATGTATCCGGAGTCATGGTCCCGGCTCCAACTTCAAGGTCATAGGGCTGGGCCAGATAACATCCCTGATTTGCCCAGTACTTCTGGAGATTCATGATAAGGTTTTGGATGCTCATGTTAAAAAGGCTCTATTCTCCTATTTTTCAGCCTCTCTCTTTTCTTCCCATCTCAAAATCTGCTGGCGGGCAGCAGCGGTCTCATCCAGACGCCGCACGTAAGATATGTGCGGCGCTGACTTGACGACCTCGGGACTCTCCTTGGACTCTCTGGCGATCTGCTTCATGGCGTCGATGAAAAGGTCCAGGTCTCTCTTGCTCTCTGTCTCGGTGGGCTCGGTCATCAAAGCGCCCGGAACGATCAAAGGAAACGACATCGTCGGCGGATGCAGACCATAATCAATAAGCCTCTTGGCGATATCGATATTCAGAACGCCATTCTCCTTCTGAAGCTTGTCCGAAAAGACACACTCATGAAGAGTCGGCGTTTTGTATTTCAAATGATACTCTTTCTCCAGGCTTCTTCGGATATAGTTTGAGTTCAAAACGGCAACCTCCGCGACCTCTTTCAATCCCTGAGGGCCAAGGGACAAAACATAAGCAAGCGCCTTGACGACCACCAAAAAATTCCCGAAGAAGCTGCGGATCCTGCCGACGCTTTGGGGCCGGTCATAATCAAGGATAAACTTTCCCTCTTTTTTCTCTATGACCGGGACCGGAAGATAAGGCTCCAGCTCACGCTTCACGCCTACCGGACCTGCTCCAGGCCCGCCGCCTCCGTGAGGTGTGGAAAAAGTCTTGTGAAGGTTCAAGTGGATCACGTCAACATCCATGTCTCCAGGCCTTGATATTCCGACAAGCGCGTTCATGTTGGCTCCATCCATATAGATAAAGCCACCCTTGGCATGAACGATCTTGGCGACCTCTTTAATTTCCGCCTCGAACACTCCAAGTGTGTTCGGGTTGGTGATCATCAGTGCTGCCACATCCTCTGTCATCTGCTGGGCGAGGTCAGCCACTTCAATCGTGCCCTTCTCGTTGGATTTGACTTCCTGGACCCGGTAGCCGCAGATATGGGCGCTGGACGGGTTTGTGCCGTGGGCTGAATCAGGGATGAGGACGATATTCCTGGGATTCCCTCTTTCTTCAAGGCAGGCCCGGATGAGCATCATCCCCAACAATTCGCCCTGGGCGCCGGCGGAAGGCTGGAGGCTGAAAGCATCCATACCTGTTATCTCAGCCAGAAATTCCTCAACTGTTTTGAGGATTTCAAGGTTTCCCTGGACTAAATCGGAAGGCGCATACGGATGAGACGATAGGAATTCCAGGATGGCTGCGATTTTTTCGTTTATTTTTGGATTATACTTCATCGTGCAGGAACCCAAGGGATAGAAACCCTCATCGACACAGTAATTCGTCCGCGAGAGCCGTGTGAAATGCCGGATGACCTCCACTTCTGAGACCTCGGGGAATCCCCTGATCTCCTTCCGAACAGGAAGACTTTTTAAAATATCTTTTTTTTCGGGCACATCGAGCGCTGGCAGAGAGAAAGCCCTTTTCCCCTTCTCGCTTATCTCGAATATCAATGGCTCTCGGAGCATGGGCATTTTCCTATAAAGCCTCCTCCAGAAAAGAGGCGAGCTGGTCGATCTCTTCTTTTTTGTGTGTTTCGGTCACACAGACAAGGAGACAGTTCCCAAGCCCGGGATAGAATTCGCCCATTTTCAGGCCGGGAATGACTCTCTTTTCTCGAAGAGCGTTATCGACCTTGGCCATATCAGCCGACAATTCGATAACGAACTCATTGAAAATATTTCCA
>Ga0209427_10000561_pt1 | contig 40031 bp, 28 predicted proteins | sample DeeMarSWOR136_30_FD_187465 | JGI IMG/M metagenome (GOLD analysis project Ga0209427, IMG submission 187465) | Marine sediment microbial communities from White Oak River estuary, North Carolina - WOR-1-36_30 (SPAdes) (version 2) | ecosystem: Environmental > Aquatic > Marine > Intertidal zone >...
TACCATCTCAACAGTATTATGCAGCCAGCCACGGCGACCAGTGCGCCTGTGGTTGGAGTAGCGATCACGACCGAGGTTCCTATCCCAGGATGTGCCACTGGCGCTAATCACACGGTCGATATAGAAATGGCGGTCAGATTCGTGGTTGAAGTGGCAAAAGCCTACGGAGAGGGAAAATGCTCCTTTTATGACGAGAAGGAATTCCGGAGATTAACTTCTCTTTACGGCTCTCTAGAGCACTTAAAAACCCTAGGGAAAAAAAGCTGAATGCGCCAATATCTTTTTTTCCTTAAGTCATTCTTGCTTCAAAAATTAATCAACTTTTTGATTTTAACTTTTGACAAAAAAGGTGTAATATATTACACTCATCGGTGTAATACAATACACCTATCAACGTGATATGATGCATTTAATAATATAGAATTGGGAGATGGATATGATTTCCTTAAGGTCAGAGTTAACAAAAAAGCTACTAAATTATTTCTATATTAATCCTCAAGAAAGCTTATATGTAAATGAGCTGTCGAGAAAACTTAATTTAGACAAAAGAAACCTTGTCAAAAAGCTAAAAGAATTAGAAAAAGATGGTATTTTAAAGAGCCAAACAAGGAGAAATTTAAAACTTTATTCGATAAATAAGAGCTATCCTTTATACAAAGAATATAAGAACATAATTCTAAAAACCGCGGGACTCGAAGATAGATTAAAAAAAATTATGAAGGAAGTAGCAGGCATTGTTGAAGTTTACATATATGGTTCTTATGCTAAAAATAAAATGGATGCCCATAGTGATATAGATCTATTAATTATAGGAAACCATAAAATTGTATTACTCCAGAGAAAATTAAATAAACTTCAAAAAGAGATTGATAGAGAAATAAATTCTGTTAATATGGATGAGTACGAATTTAAAAAAAGACTCAAGAACAAGGATCCTTTTATTTTAGAAGTTTTGAAGAAGAAGCACATTAAAATAATCAGATGAAATTTGAACATAAATATTTTATTAAATTTGAGTTCACTAAAGAACAAATAAATAAAAATCTAGAGAATGCCCTAAAAGACTTAAATATTGCGAAAAAAATTAAGATATTAGAGGTAAAATTCAACTACGCTTATACCGCTCTTATTAAAGCAGGAATAGCTTCACTAAGTTATTATCAGGTAAAAGTAAAAAGTGTTCCAGGCCATCATATAAAAATAATTGAGAAATTAGCTCAAATTTTAAAAAATGATGACATTGAAGACATAGGAAATAGCATGCGTTCAAAAAGAAATTTAGATTTTTACGCAGGAGGAATTGAAGTTACAGAAAAGGAGTGTAAAGAGTATATAAATTTTGTAGAAGAGGTTTTAGCTAAGCTTAAGGAGAATATTCTTATAAAGAATTTCAAAGATTAATTTCTCTATGTGGATCCTTAAAGCATGTAAAAACCTTGGGAAGCAAATAAGTTGTGGATGTATAAAACTCAAGGGAAAAAGGCAATATCAATCTCATAATTATTAGATAAAACCAAATGGATCTATTCTTAATGGATACAGAATGGCTTTAGTCAAGGTTGGACTTCTCACAATCGGCCAGTCTCCCAGGGCAGACGTGGTGCCTGAAATGAACCCTTTTTTTCTTCCGCAGATTAAAATTCTGGAAAAAGGATTGCTGGATAATCTCAGCGCTGAGGAAATTAGACGCTTAAAGCCTAAAACTGGGGAAACAGCGTTAGTCACTCGTTTAAGGAAAGGCGGCTCGGTTCAACTTAGCGAGAAAGAAATAAACTCTCTCCTGCCTGAGGCTATTGATTCAATGAAAACGAAAATGAAGGTGAAGGTGGTGGGAGTACTCTGCACTCATGATTTTCAAAAAACAGAATTTCCCCCCTCGGTCATTTTTCCCTTTAACTCTCTAAGGTTCTTGATCAATCGTATAATTCAAGTAAAGTGCCTTGGAGTAGTGGTTCCCCTGGAAAGTCAAATTGATGAGGCCAAGAAAAAATGGAAAAAAGATAAAGTTGTCGTCGAGGCTAAATCTCCTTATGCCAAGGGAAAAAGCTGGAAAGAAATAGCCCAAAATTTTTCTCAAGAAAAAGTAGAAGTGGTAATCCTTGATTGTATTGGATATAAAATAAAGGATAGAAGGGCAATACAAAAATTATTGTCCGTTCCTATCCTCTTGCCCAGAGTTGTTCTTGCTTTTGCCATCGATCAACACGTTTAATTTTAACTTTGACAGGAAAAGTATGTTATATTACGCTTATCCAAATAAGGGAAAACACCTACAATTAGATTAATTGGGTTGGGTAAGGGTACCAAAAGGTCAGAATAAAAAATGATCGGCCAAACCATCTCCCACTACAAAATAATTGAAAAACTCGGCGAAGGCGGCATGGGTGTAGTCTATAAAGCCGAGGATACAAAACTCAAACGCACTGTCACCTTAAAATTCATTAGAACCCAGGCCATGGAAGTAGCGGAGGAAAAAACACGTTTCGTACGCGAGGCGCAGGCTGCCGCGGCACTGGATCACCCCAACATCTGTACTATCTATGAAATTGATGAAGTCAAAGGAAAAACCTTCATAGCCATGGCTTATATCGAAGGTCAAAGTTTGAATGACAAGATCAAATCAGCTCCTCTAAGACTGGAAGAGGTCCTGGATATCGGCATGCAGGTTGCTCAAGGATTACAGGAGGCCCACGAGAAAGGTGTCTTTCACCGAGATATTAAAAGCTCTAATATAATGGTGACTGACAAAGGCCAGACCAAGATAATGGATTTTGGCATAGCCAAATTAGCTGGGGGAACAGAAATCACCAGGCCAGCCACCTTCATGGGGACAGTGGCCTATATGTCTCCTGAACAGGCTAGCGCAGAACCTCTGGATCACAGGACAGATATCTGGTCTCTTGGCGTTGTTTTGTACGAGATGCTTACCGGGCAAGTTCCGTTCAAAGGGGAGCACGAACAGGTGATTCTACATTCTATCCTTAATAAAAGTCCCCAACCCATTTCGAGTTTACGCAGCGGCATTCCTCTGGAGCTTGAGGCAATCGTGAACAAGTGTCTGGAGAAAGACTCCACCGAGCGGTATCAGACTTCGGCTGACCTTATCGCCGACCTGAAGCGCTTAAATCGAGATATAACAACTGGAAAAACTGCTATGGCCGCGGCAACGGCTACATATCCCACTCCAACAGCTACCCTACCCCGTCCTTTCCCGCGGCTCATGCGTCGGATTGCCCTCCCGTTTGGCGCGGTGATATTAGCCCTGGCATTTTTGCTGGTTTTGCCTCCAACCCGTAAGGTTGTGGAGAACTGGCTAGGTTTTGAGATAATCCCCGCAGAAAAAAGCCTGGCGATCCTTCCCTTAACCGTCGTGGGCGGCGATGCAGACGAGAGAGCTTTTTGTGAAGGACTGGTGGAAAATCTGACCAGCAAGCTCACCCAACTCGAACAGTTCCAAAGGCGGCTATTTGTACTGCCTTCAATAGATGTGCGTGAATCTGAAATCACAGGTCCCAGCGAAGCAGGGCGAGTATTCGGAGTTTCCTTGGTTGTAAAGGGAAGCTTTAAACGCATCGGCGACCTGTTTAGCTTGACTTTAAAGCTGGTTGATACAAAAACCCAGCGTGAACTGAAATCAGAGATTATGACTGATCATATCGCAAACATTTCCGCATTGCAGGAGGGGTCCATCTTCAAATTGGTGGAGATGCTTGGAGTAGAAATAGAGCCGCAAATCCGAAGCATATTGACCTCCGGAGGCACCACTATACCAGGTGCCTATGAGTCTTACTTGCAGGGCCTTGGCTACATGGAGCGCGACGAGAAGGAGGAAAACCTCGAGACTGCAATTAGCTTGTTCCAGCGGGCAATCGAGCAAGATCCCCACTTTGCCTTAGCTCATGCAGGATTAGGAAAAGCCTATGGGCTGAAATACGAACTGACAAAAAACTCTGAATTGCTTGCCAAAGCCCGATTATCATGCACCAAGGCGATTGAAATTAGCGACAACCTGGCCTCAGTTCATGTCAGACTGGGAATGATCCATAGAGAAGCAGGCCAATACGAGGATGCTATTAAAGAATTTCAGCAGGCTTTGCTACTTGATCCTGTAAACTTCGGCGCTGTGCAAGAATTAGCGGTAGTCTATGAAAATCTCGGAAGGCTGGAAAAAGCAGAGGAGACATACAAACAGGCAATTAAATTAAAGCCGAGTTACTGGCACGGATACAGCCGCTTAGGCTATTTTTACTATATCTACGGTCGTAACGTTGAGGCCGAAAAAATGTACAGCCGTTCAATTGAATTAATGACAGAAAATGTTCTCGATTATAATAACCTGATCGCTATCTATTATCTATTGGGCCAAAACGACCAGGCAGAGGCTATGTTCGAAAAATCAATCGCCATTAATCCCGGTTCAGATGCCTATTCTAACATGGGAACGATATACTTTTTTCAACGCCGCTATGCCGATGCTTTGGCTATGTACGAAGAGGCGATTAAGCTGGGAGTGGGAGAGGATACCCATGTAATTTGGGCGAATTTGGCTGATAGCTATCGCTACACTCCCGGATATTCAGAAAAAGCACCAGAAGCATACGAACATGCCATTAAACTGGCTAAAAAAGAATTAGAAATTGACCCTGGAGATGCCCAGCTGCTATCAAGCCTGGCTGTTTTCTATGCAAAGTCAGGAGACTCTCAAAACGCGCTGGCTGAAATTTCCGAGGCGCGAAAACTGGCGCCAAATGATGTCACGACTATTTTCGATTGTATCTTAGTCTTTGAAATTATCGACCGACGCGACCAGGCAATTCAAGCCCTTCAAGAATATATCGAGAGCGGTGGCTCCATCAAGGAAGTTCGAGATCATCCTGATCTTTCTGGGCTACGAGCAGATCCTCGTTACCAAAAATTTAAATAAAAAAACCGACCTTTGTCGCCAGATTTCATGAGGACAAAGGAGGGGAAAGGAGGGAAGATGGAAAAAGTGGGAAATCCAAAAACACACACTATTAAAATTACTGTGGACAATGATGGGGACTTTTCTTATGACAATCCCTTAATTTGGGTTTATCCTGGGGATACTATCATCTGGGAATGTACAAACAACTGTCCTTTTGCCATTCATATTGGCTGGAATTCACCTCTAAAAGGCCGTTACCGTTCAAAGGATGGAACACCAAAAAAAGCTACAGTTCCAGAAAATGCACAGCCTGGTTACTATAGCTATACTGTTGCCGTTTGTATTGATAATGTAATCTGGACCGACGATCCTCCGTTTATCGTCAAGCCGCCCAGAGGAAGCGGAGGATAGGACACCGCTAATCATCTGAAACTGGACTTTATTTCTGGAAGGAGGGCTAAAAAGGTTCTCTGGATGAGGGGCTAAGAGGTTCTCTGGATGATGACCAGAGTCATATCATCCATTCGATCAGCACCAGCAGTGAATGAATCGAGTTCCTCATAAACTTTTTTCAGTATTTTAGGAGCCTGCAATTTAGCATGCTTCCGGAGTAGCTTTATGAGCCCCTTCTCATCGAATTCTTTATTATCTTTACTCCGACTTTCAGTAATCCCATCTGTATAAAGAACAGCCATTTCTCCATCGCCTATTGTGACTTTTTTTACTTCATAAGTACTGGAAGGAAACATTCCCAAGCACAAACCGCAGCTCTCCAAACGGGTGATCTTGCCTTTTTTATCGATGATAAGGGGAGGATTATGGCCGGCATTGATATATTTTAGCTCGCCACTTTCTTTGTTTAGCTCGCAAAAGAAAAAAGTTATAAAACTGTTTGGGGCAGAACTGCGGTGGACAAAATTATTCAGTTTAACAGCCATTTCCTCTGCATTGTATTTAGCATGAACCTCTGATTGAAGAGCTGCCCTTAATGAAGCCATTAAGAGGGAAGCACCAACTCCTTTCCCGGAAACATCAGCAACAACAATACCCAAGCGAGAAGGGTCGATGTCTATGAAATCATAATAATCACCGCCAACTTGATAACAGGGAGTATTATAGCCAACGATTTCAAACTTTTTGCATGGAGGATTTTCTTTGGGGAGAAAGTCCTCCTGAATCTTGGCAGCTAAGGCAAGCTCTTTTTCCATCTTCTCTTTCTCGATGGATTGATCTATGAGCTTAGCGTTTTCGATCTTGACTGCAGCCAAATTAGATAGAAGGGTTAAAAGTCTGAGATCCTCATCCGTGAATTGCTCAAGGTTTGATATCCGGTCTGAATAGATAATTCCTATTATTTCCCTGTTATTCCACAAAGGGACACTCATTGCCGAATGGATATTGAATTTAATAATGCTTTCCATGGCTTTGAAACGAGTGTCAGCCTGGGCATCAGAAGTTAGGATTGAGGAATTCTTATCTACTGCCATATTTATAATGCTCTGGCTTACCTGAATCTTTTGATCCTTAAGGTTCTTGTCATTGATACGAATCACTTTGGGAATGAATTGAGCAGGATTGCCTTCTTTTAGCATCAGAATCCCTCTGTCCATAGGGAGATTCTCACAGATCAGATCCATGATGTTATCCAGGAGTTCGCTTATAGGCTGATGGAGAAGAAGGGCTTTACTAACATCACTCATTATGGAGAAAGCTCTATGTTCTGTTCTGACCTTTTCCAAATCAACAGGTGCGAGACTGGCTTTTAGAGTTGTATCAATTTCGGTCTTGGTTAAAAGCTCTTCTACTTGCATTATGGTATTTACATTTGCCGAGGAGGTCGGCGAGTCCGTAACTTCCACATGCGTGGGAATTTCTTTATCGAAGACAATCCTCGTTGATCCAACAAGGACTTCATCTCCTTTTTTAAGTTCGACCTCGGCTTTAATCTTTTTGCCGTTTAGGAAGGTTCCGTTCTTGCTGGCATTATCTCGAACTGCCCAACCCTCTTCCAAAGGATAAATGTAAGCATGATGCCCCGAACAGAATGGGTCAAGAGTGTTGATGTCATTATCAGCAGAGCGGCCAATAGATATTCTATCTTTTTTAAGAGGAATAGTGTAATCCTCTCCTTTTTTCTGATAAACATATAGCTTGGGCATTTTAATCTGTGCTATTAATTATAAAACTAATAACGGAAAAATTTCAAGAAAATTCAGTTTTCTCTAAAATCTTAAGCATTTTCCTGCCTTTCTTAACTTTATCTTCAAAAGGAATATCCTCGATCAAAGGCAGGAAAACTTCCATTATTTCTCTCTTTACAATGTTGTCGAGAAGTTCTATAGAATAATCTATTGCTTTTTTTGTTCCAGTAGTAATATTTTGATAGGCTTTGATGATATCTTCCCGGGAATAGATAAGACTTAGCAATTCAAAAATATACTTGAGAGACCGAGCTAAATTATTCTCTAAATCTTTAGCCAAGAACTTTTTTTGCTTATCGGCTTTTAAGTCATGAATTTCTAGCAAAGTAAGGTAAGATTTTTTTATTTCCCGTATTATTTGAGGCACTACAATCTGTTCTCGGAAATGAATTTGAGGTTGTTCTGATCTTATCTTATACATAGCGCTGATGATTTCAGATTCCACATCCCTGCTTTCTTTTCTTAATTCCAGGGCTAATACATCTGCTGCTCTTTGAACGCCTGTTTGAGCCAAGATGTCAGGTATGGCCTTTCTCAAGCGCGCATCTTCACTCGGGTCCCCCAAATAATCTTTTAATGTACCTATAATCTTAACTCCATATTCTGCTAAAGCTTTATTAGCAGCGCTCTGGAGGGAGGGATTTTTTAAATTTTGAATTATATAAGGCACAAGCTCTCGCTTTTTAAGCTTCCCAGAGCTCTCAAGAGCATACCTTACTACTTCTGGCGATTTATCCCTGAGCAGTTTTCCTAGATTACTGACGACTGTGGGAGTTGGCTCCATCATTCCCATAACCTTGGCTGCCTCCATCCTGGAAACTTCTTCCTCTTTACCTTCCTCACCTACAATTTTATCGAGATGGTCCTTCATCAGTTCCTGATAAACATTCAGGGACATAATTTCCTTTACCTGGACATCAAGACTTTCCTCATCGAGAGAATCTTCGGTCTCCGGGATTAACACTTCCCCGTCTACTTCAAAAAGGGAATCCATGGAACTGGCTCTTACCTCGTCAGATTTATAAGAAATTATTTTTTTCAGCTTAGCACTCAACTTTTCTTTTTTGACAAGGTCAAAAAGATTCATGGCATACAGAACAGAACTCCTTTTCTTGCTTTCGATGGTGTCGAAAACCAGCTTTGTCATGTCAATATCAATCTTTTCAGCAACAAATTTGTCAGCATCATGCCATTTTATCTCGAGGTTTCTTTTCACAATATTCACATATTCCTTGGTAATCAATAGATTGAGAATAATCCAGATAAGGATAAATGCGATGGCGATAATGCTTATATATTTGATCTCAAAGCTCAAAACGGAAAAAGACAAAAGAATAAGAAGAGCTCCAATGCCTTTAGCAAACTTATTGACGAACATGTCGATGAATACTTTTGCCTTGTACTTGATCTCGGGAGGGATCGGGATGTAGAGCAGTTCTCTGACAGATTGATTGAGTGAATGAGCAAGACTTTTATCAGTTCCCTTGATTATTAGAGCCCAGTAAATCAGAGCAAAAGGGAAAATGAAAATTGCACAAGAGAATACCAGCAAAAAGAATGGGGCAACCAAAAGGGCTACCCGGATTCCAAAATTTTTCAAGATGCGGTTGGTCGAGAAAACATGAAGCAAATAAGAAAAAATAAGCAACACAGTGAAAAATATTCCAAGAAAAGCAGTCCTCGTATCCTTGTCTGGTTTGGCAATTTCAACGAAATAATTGAACTGAAAATCAATCAAAGTTGTAACGATAATGGCCACAGCCATAATCCCGGTCAAAAGCAACAAATGCCGATTTTTTCTCAACAAGCCAAAGCTCTTACCATATCCAATTTTTGGCTTTTTCCGTTCTTCCGATGGCTTAACCTCTTCTTTTTTTTCTTTTTGAATGATTCTATGAACACGATTGACTATCACGAGACAAATACCAAGCATAAAAGGGCAGATTAAGAGAAGATTTTCGGTTCCGACTAATTTAGACAGAGAAGCAAAGAGAGCTCCTGTAACTCCACCCAAAAGCCCCCCGCTCACTAAAAAGCCAACCAGCCTTTTTGCTTGACGAGGATTATAAATATCATTGATTAATATCCAGAATTGAGTGACCGAGGTTACCAGGAATATATCTGCCCAAAACCAGAATACCATAGAGATCCAATTCCAGTAGGCAACAGGCAGCCAATTCCTTCCTTGAGTGAAAAACAACCAGAAAACCAAAAGACTCGCTATGAAAAAAACCAAGCTGAGAGATATGTATACGTGTCTCTTCATAACCCGCAACAACCTTGAGTTTAAAGTGACAAAAAATCCTATCAGGATGGCTGTCAGAAGATAAGCATAAGGGAGTCTCCTAGATGAAAGCTTCTCCAGGAAATCGGAAATCTTGACCAGTTTGATGATGTAGGCAGAAGAGGTGATCAGGAAAAAATGAAAAAACATAAGCACAGCGGTAGAGATCTCCTCAGGCCTGACATCAACAAAGCGTGATAGAATTTTATGAAGTGAGTTCTTAGCCATGAAATTCTTTACATCTTAGGAAAAGCCTTCAGAAGGGTTCGGCATCTTTTCACCCTTTCCTCGAGGGGAAGATCTTCAATAAGCGGAAAGACTACATCTCTAATATCTTTAGGCAGTATGTTATCAAGAAGTTCAACAGCATAATCTATAGAATCCTTTGTTGCGGTTCTTATATTCTGGTAGGCTCTAAAAATATCTTCATGGGAATAAATGAGCCCCAATAATTTAAAAATATTCATCATGGAAGCGGTCAGATTCTCTGATAATTTTTCGCTCATCTTTGGCTTCTTTACTTTAGATTCTGCATCGTAAAATTTAATGAGAATCTGGTAGTATTTCTTTATTTCTTTAAATATCTTGGTCTTGATAATCTCTTTCTGGACCTGAATATCAGGCTTTCCAGAACGAATCCTGTCCAGAGCATCAATGAGCTCAGGATCCATATCTTCATCATCTTCTGCTAATTCCCAGGCTAAGAAATCCGCAGAATCTTGAATAGGAATGCGAGCCAACACTGAAGCCACTTCTTTCCGCAATCCAACTTCCTCTTCAGGATCTCCTAAGTAATCTGACAGAGTACCAACAATTCTCTCGCCATATTTTTCAAGGGCGGCACAGGCATCTTCCCTGGTTAAAGGGCTATGCAACTTATGGATTAAGGTGGGAACATACTCTCTTCTCTTCAGCCTTGCTGCGCTTTCAATTGCGTATTTGCTCACTTCTGGCGATTCATCTTCAAGGAGTTCCTCAAGTTTCTGAGCAAGAGGAGAATGAGATTCCATCAATCCTATGGCCTTGGCCACTTCCATCTTTGACGTCTCAGCGTCCTCAGTCTTATCAACCAGGACTTTATCAATGTATCCCTTCATCACTTCCTTATAAACATCCAGGGACATTATCTCCTTGATATCTTTTTCCAAGACTTCTTCACTTATAATATCATCCGTTTCAGGAACTAAAGTTGTTTCCCCTGATTCAAAAAGACCCCCTAATGAAGTAATTCTTATTTCATCTGATTTATAAGAGATTAATTTTCTCACTTCAGGTGTGAGTTTATCCTGCTTAATCAGATCAAAGAGATGCATGGCATACAAGACTGAACTTCTATCCCTGCTTTCCAGGGTATCAAAGACTAATTTTGTATAATCCACATCCATCTTTTCAGCCACTACTCTATCCCCCCGATCCCACTTCATCTCCAATTTCTGTTTGACAGTATTGGTGTATTCCTTGCTTACTTTCAGATTAGCGAAAACCCACGCTACAATAAAAACAACAGCAATGATGCTCACAATTTTAACTCTGCGTTGCCAAGGATCAGGAGGAAGGAAGATAAAAATCAAAAGTATCAAGGCGCCGATGCCTTTGGCAAACCTGTTAAGAAACATGTCGATAAATATTTTCGCTTTGTACTTAAGCTCTGGTGAGATAGGAATATAAAGGAGCTCCCTCACATACTGGTTAAGGGAAAAAGAGAGGCTCTTATCGCTGGATTTAATGGCGACAGCAAATCCGATTACGGGCCAAAAAGCAATCCCTCCAAAACAAAGGAATAACATAAAGGGGAAAAGTAACAGAGTAAGACCAATGCCATAGCGTTTGATGACATTGTTTGTCACAAAAAGTGAAATAAGAAAAGGAAGAACATACAATCCTGCATGAAAATATCCAAAAAACTCAGTCATTGCATCTATCCTCTGGACCTTTATGCCAATTATAGTTTTAGACTGATAATCAATAAACGTTGAAACAATGAAGGTTAAAGTCACGACTGCAGCCAAGAGGGTTAAATAATAATTTTTTCTTACAGTATTGAAGCAGTCTATAAAACCCACTTTAGTTGGCCCTTTCGTTTTTTCTTTATTTAAATAATTCGGCCTATCAGGGATCGGTTTATTTTTTCTCTGCCAAATGAATATATAATTCACGATAAAAATACTGAGGATAAGCATTCCAGAAGCTATAAGAAGAAGATCGTCAGGTCTGTCTCTACCTAAAGAACCTGTCAGCAATCCACCTAAAACACCCCCTAAAAGTCCTCCACTGCCAAAGAAGCCGATCAGCCTTTTGACCTCTCTCGGATTAAAAACATCATTCACTAAGATCCAGAATTGGGTCCCGAGGACGACAATAAAAATGTTGGCCCATATCCAAAAAACGAGTGGTATCCAGCTTACCCTTTGCACGAAAAACTCTCTTGAAAGGAAACAAGTAACAGTAAAAAAAATGAGGCTTGAAATTATTAAAGCCTGTCTTTTAACTTGAAGCTTTGAATAAAAATGAATAAAAAAACCCATAAAAACGGCTGTTAATAAATAGGCAATTGGAAGCTCTCTGGATCCCACCTCAACTAAATATTGGGCATCTCTAACAGGTTTAATAATGCCGTAGGGGAACATGATTAGGAAAAAATAAAGAAAAAGAAGGGAAGCGATGGGTCCTTCGCCTGGTTTTATCTCTACAATATGCGATAGAATTCTATTAAGGAGGTTTTTTGCCATAAAATGACTCGACTATAAGAGGCTCGTGAAAGTTACTGATTCTTAAAAAAGCTATCCAAGGCTACTTCTTCTTCGTCAAAAATTTCAAGCACTTTAGTAAGCATTGTGACTTGAAAGACGAGGTAAAGTTTCTTTGATATTTTTGCGATTTTAAGCTTCCCCCCTAAATTATGAGTAGAAATATAGCTGGCTAAAATCTCCCCTACCCCGAAGCTATCGATGAAATCGACATTCTGAAAATTGAGAAGTATGTTCCTTTTGCCGGCATCCAATTGATCTTTAACGAGCTGGTGAAGAGTGACATCAGTTATATCCGATCTTCTTATTTCCCCCTCGATATCAAAAATAATAACATCGGTTTTTTCTCTTGTATTAATTTCCATTTTTTCCCATCCTCTCTATAGTCTTAATTTGCTCCTGTTGACTAATTTTCCGGATTAACCTTGCTCATTATTCGTGTGCCTTCCCTTTAAATCCTATCTCAATTTTGAAGTATCTTGGGATTTTCCTTCTCCTTTCCAACTGCAACCAATTCTTTTCGACTATCTCCTTAGCTTTTATCAAAAGAGAAATCTAAAGTCAATCCATTATTTATTGGTTGAGTCGCTTCTTATAGGGGTTTTGTTCATTTATAGGGGTGGTTTTTTGTAGGGGCTTGATTTATCAAGCCCACCGCTTTTATTCATGTAAAATAACTACACGGATCTGACGTATCAAATACTTATATTAAGAAAGGTGGGTTCGATGAATCAAATCCGTACGTTAACAAAATGATGGATTTGATTTATTTATAGGGGGGTATTCATTTCTTTTCATTCAGTAAAATTGTGACAAGGATGAATCTATAAAGTTTTGGCTTTTCTCTAAAATCAAGTTCTGTAAACTTTACGCCATAAGAAAAAACATCTTCGTCTTCTCTCTCCCAGATAATATTTCCATATATATTGATTTTAAGGTCCTCGGGTAAATTCAAGCTGAAAATCAAATCCGTGCCTAAAGGAAAACGAATATTAGTTACGACACACATCCCATCAAGACAGATATTCTTTATATAGCCTTTTGCCTTTTTTTCAATCTTGTAGTCTTCCCAGAGTTGAACGTTTACTCTAACCAGAACCCTTGGAGCCTTTCTTCTTTCTGAATCTTTCTCTTTTTGCATCTGGATTTCTCTTTCCAGCTCAAGATCTGGACGGATAGGAATCCTTTTTTCGCTTGCGATATTCCCCGGTCATCTTCATTCTTAGCCTGAATGAGGCATACAGGCGCGTTTAACCACTTTCAGCTAAAACTTATAGCATAGGAAAAATCCGATGTCAAAAACAAAATTCTGATGAAAAGCAAAAATAGCATTGAGAAGGCATGGTGATCTTATAATATGCAAATTTGAAAGCATCCCTGAATTTCCCTGATTAATCTGAAATCGTAAGAGAAGAGGTCTTTTCTCCAATGCATTCTAGTTCCCTCACTAAAATTAAATCTTTCTCTGCATCAGACATTATTCTTGACATTTAATATCATTACTTTACATTATTAGTGGTGAACAAAACTAAAAACGAGGTAAACTGGAAAAATATACAACTTTGAATCTCTGGAAAAATCTATGAAGAACAACGCCGTTAGGATCATGATGAGAAAAACTAAAACTATACTGCTATTAGCCGTTTTTGTCCTTGCCTCTCTTGCCCATCTGTATGCTGCCGATACTCAGTGCGTATGGACTGGTATCGAAAAGATTATCGCCGTGGGAGACTTACACGGTGATTACAAGGCCTTCATAAAAATTCTGAAAGGGACAGAATTAATAGATAAAAAACTCCACTGGACAGGCGGAAAGACTCATCTGGTTCAAATCGGAGATGTATTGGATAGAGGCGAATACGCCAAGGAGATTTTTGACCTGTTGATGAAACTGGAAAAAGAAGCAGAAGAGGCAGGAGGCAAGGTTCACATGTTGATTGGCAATCATGAAGAACTGAATATCACGGGCCTAATCTTTAGCCGCGAAGAATTTACTACCCGCCAACTTGTTTCCTTTCTTCCTGATGGGTACAGGGAGAGGCAAGTAAAAAAATTCAGAAAAACACTGGGAGACAATCCAACTAAAGAGACAGGCTTGGATTCATCCTTGGATAGCGATTTAGTGCCATTCTGGGAGAACATGTTAAACGAATTAAGAACCAACCGCAGACATCCGGCTCGAAGAGAATACATACAAAACTTCAATAAAATATACGGAAAATGGATCCTTCAACAAAATGCTGTAATTAAGATCAATAATATCATATTCGTCCACGGAGGAATCAGCGAGAGATTCTCTAAATGGGAGCTAAAGAGAATAAATAACCGCCTGCGCGTAGAGTTAGAAGACCTGAGGCGGGCGGCAATGAATCTTACAGCACCTAATATTCCAGATTATCAGCGTCAAATTGTTTATGAGCCTGATGGGCCATACTGGTATCGGGATTTTGCTCAAAAGGATCAAGATGATTTTAAAGAGAATGTAGATAGAATATTAAGCAATCTCAAAGCTGAATACATGGTAATAGCTCATACTCCTCGGGTAATTAAGACAAAGGAGGATATGAAGCTTTTTCAAGGAAGAATTTGGATAATAGATACTGGCATTTCAGAACCCTACAGAATAACCATGGGAGGACGTCTCAGCGCCTTGATTATAGACAACGGAAAATTCGATGTGTGGGGGCTAAACAATGAAAAATAAGAAAGCTTTGGCCATTATAATTTTCACCTTCTTTTTCTCTGGGGCTTGGTTTCATTCAAAATCACAAGCAGTTACTCAAGAAAATGCAAAGCAAAAAGAGCTGGAAATTTACTTAAGAACGGCTAAGATTGTATCTAAAAGACGAACTGGAGGCAGGGGAGAAAATTGGATAATAAGCCTGGATGATGGAAAAACTGCGCGCCATGGATTCTTTAAGCTTCTAGATCAAACACGACCAGCCCTTATCACCGACAGTTATAAATACGGAATTGCAGCCTACGAGTTGGATAAACTGCTCGATATCAATTTAGTCCCCTCTGTCGTCGAGAGAGAAATAGAAGGCAGAAAAGGTTCGCTTCAGATATTCATTGAGGACGCTCTGAATGAAAGTGTCCGAAGAATGAAGAATATTAAACCACCAGAACCTGAGAAGTTCAAAAATACTCTGGAAGACTTAAGTGTTTTTGAAAACTTGACTTATTCCCCCTCTTATTGCGGAGAAAGAGAACTGGACGATATCTTAATTATGGACAAAAAAGACTGGAAAGTCTGGAGGGTTGACTTCTCTGAAGCCTTTGCTCCCTCACCAGAGTTAATCCCAGGATGCGAAATAACCAGATGTTCCAAGAAGCTTTATCAGAACCTGATAAAATTGGAAGATCAAGTGATTAAAGCTAAGCTAAAGCATTATCTAAATGATGAGGAAATAAGTATGTTGCTGAAACGAAAAAAACTCATTATTGAAAAGATCAAAAAATTAATCGCTGAAAAAGGAGAAGAATCCGTCCTTTTCTCTTAAGATTACCTGCTTTACACCATAAAGAACACAAGGTTCAATCCAGCAGATTCGCTTCATAAACAGCTAAATATAAGTGACCAAGAATTGTGCAAATTACCATAATCATAATCAAATCAATTTATTAATAAAAGAAATCACTTACTTTTCAACAAACTTATTCACAGAAACAGTGGAAAAGAAAAGGCAAATTCACCCGCGCGTTTCAAGCGAAGCGGTCTGGTTGACATAATATTAAGCTTGACAGGCGATTTTAATTCCAATATATTTCTCGTAAATTTAATGCATCCTGAATTGAAAAGTGGGCGTTGTGAATTCCTTTTTATTCTCGGTAAGTCTGACGTTTGCTTCAAAAAAAAGAAAAAATCTCTCAACAGAAAATCATAGGGGAAATATAAAAGGAGGATTCAATGAAAAATTCGGGCAATGAAGAGATGACACAAACCAGGCGAAAACCGCCTGGATTCGCTTATAAAATTCTCAGACTTTTTACAGTTGTCCACCCTGGCGAAGCTCTTACAGTCTTCCTTCTAACGCTTAATGTCTTTTTGCTCCTTACAGCTTATTACATCCTAAAACCAATAAGAGATGCCTTAATTGTTGAGGAGTGGGGTGCTGAAATTAAGCTTTATCTTTCTGCCGTTGCAGCAGTTTTGCTAATTTTTGTGGTTAAAATATTCAGCAGCATTGCTTCCAGGTTCCCTCGTCAGAAATTGATTACCTGGGTAACGTTATTTTTCATTTCCAACTTAGGACTTTTTTATATTTTGCATTTATCAGGTGTTGGACCTAGAGCTATGGGCATCATCTTTTTTATTTGGGTAGGCATATTTAACTTGTTGGTTATTGCTCAATTCTGGGGTTTTGCCAATGACTTATACACTGAGGAAGAAGGGAAACGTTTATTCCCTTTGGTTGCTTTCGGAGCAGTCTTTGGAGGTTTTGCGGGAGGAATAATAACTAGATGGCTTGTGGATCCCCTTGGAAGATTTCAGCTGCTGCTTGTGTCAGGAGGAATCCTGGGAATTTGTATTTTATTTACCTTGATCATTCATAGGAGAGAGATAAAAAGAATTGAGGCTAAAGTATCTAAAGTTAGTCATGAGGAAAAACTAAAGGTAGAAGTACAGGAGAAGCCCCTTGAAAAGGGAGGAGCATTCCAGCTTCTTTTCAAAAGTCGATATCTTCTCTACATCGCTTTTTTTGTTCTTTTGATGAACTTTATCAACACCAATGGTGTATTTATATTAGATAAAGTAGCCGAAGTCGCTACAGCCAAAGCCGTAGAAACGGAATTTATGACTAAATTCTATGCAAGCTTCTATAACATCCAGAATCTCTTCGCCATGTTCGTCCAGCTATTTATGGTATCTCGGATTTTTAAATGGTTTGGAGTTAGGGTGGCGATCTTCATCCTTCCAGTACTTGCCCTGGGAGGATATTTCTTTGTGAGCCTTGGAGCATTTCTGGTATTGGTAAAATGGGTTAAAGCTTTGGAAAATGGTGCTGATTACTCTCTTGTGAATACAGCCCGGCATTCTCTCTTTCTAATCACTTCAAGGGAAGAAAAATACAAAGCCCAGGCCGTGACAAAAACCTTCTTCCATCGAGCAGGCGATGTGATGGCTGCGTTGCTTGTTTTCTTGTGTACAACTTATCTAGCTTTTTTTAGTATCGAAAATGTGGCAATGGTCAATGTTGTTCTGGTCTTGGTCTGGATAATCATTTGCATTTTAATCTTCAAAGAACACAAAAAATTATCAGCCAAAAGAACAGAGTATGTAGAATACATGAAAGCTGATTAAAAAGAGCGGAGGTAACACAAGCAAGATTAGCGCAGATCTTTGACCTTGATGATTCCCCCCTCACCCTGAGCAATGTACAAATAGCCTTCATCATCCTTGGCCAGACCTTCCTGGTTGTCCCCAAGAAAAGCATATTCCCTGACTAATTTCCCCTCAAGCGTTATCTCCACCAGGATGTTATCAGCATCGCTGACAACATTTAAGAATCCTGTTTCTGAATCATAATACATGCCTGCAGGATCATCCATCTTGAAGGGTAAGACCCGGATAATCCTGGCCTGGGCCTTTTCAGCTTGGCTCGATCTAAGAGGAACCAGAATTTCCATTATGCAAGGAGGATCCCATTGATTACCCGCATAGAAAGTCCCACCTTCAGGATGATCTCTTTCAGAGACAAAAGCAATGGATTCAATCCCCTGATCGTAGCCTTCCTGTTTTTGGAGAAAGTTAGGATTTCCCCGGAATTCTCTGTTGATAGGAAATATTCGCCTGACCTCTCTCTCATCAGGGTCAAATTCCAGAATGACATCATCCCCTTCTTTTACGATGTACAGAAGCCCCGATTGAGGATTAACTGTTATCCCCTCCAAATCTCCGGGAATCTTTTGGTTAAAAACAGGGATTCCATCAGTTTTTATTTCAGCTATCTCTCCTTCATCACTCACGATAAAAAGAGTTTTTCTGAGGGGATGAAAACAGATACCCGAAGGTTCCACGAAGCTCTGCTGGTCAATGTTTACTCCATACCCAGGAATTCCCAGCCAATCTACAGGAAATCGAATGGTTGGCGAGTTTTCTTCTGGCGAACAACTGGCTAATAAAATTAAAGCACCCAGCAAAAAAAGCTTAATTTTCATTCCTGATTCTCTTTTCATCTCTTAAAGATATCCAAGAAAAGCCAAATTTCATTCATTATAAGCCAATTGTTATTTCTTTAAAAGTGCGGGTTTGATGAATCAAGCCCCTACAAAAGTCAAACAGGAAATTTACAATATTAAAGAAATTCATGCCAGTGGGATCAAACTATTAAAACTTGAATTTTTAACAAGAAGTGAAGTAAAGGCTTGAATCTAAGGGAAAAAAAGAAAATTCGAGTTTTACAAGTTTGGCAAGTCTGACCCCAAATGATATTTTTTGATTTGATTTTTTTTAAAAAAATAATTATATTATTAGAAAAATTTGAGGGGAAGTTTGAAACTTGGAGGAACGGAAATGAAACGGAAAATATTCATTGCAATAGCTCTATTCATTCTTGCCGGTCAAGGCTATGTGGTCAACGGACAATTCACTCCTGCTGAAATTGCTCAAAGGCAAGAAATAGAGGAATTTCTCAAAACTGCAGAGATCGTAAGCTCGGCAGATATTCCAGAAGGCGTTACCAAGCCGATCAGGCTCTTCTTAAAAAAGGGAGACGTTGAAATGAGCGGGGCTTGGAAAAATCCCAGGGGGATGCAAGATGGCTTTCTTGAGGGATGGCAGTACGAAATAGCAGCATACGAGATGGATAAACTTTTGGAGCTAAACTTGGTTCCACCCACAGTCGAGAGAGAATTCAAACGGAAACAAGGCAGCCTTCAGTTTTGGGTTGATGTTCAATTCAGCGAACTAAATGTATTTGAACAAAAAATTGGGATTCCTCGTTCAAAATTCAACAACAAGGAGAATATGAAATATTTAGCGAGGGCTTTTGACAGCTTGATCGGGAACGATGATCGAACGCAGCAGAATGTCCTCTTCACTAAAGATTGGCGCACGATTCTGATCGATCATTCCCGCTCTTTCCGGTCAAGCAAGAAATACACAAAGAAACTCATGTATGGGGTTAACGGATTGAAAAAAGCCGGTGGTCGCCCCGTTCTCTTCAGACGACTTCCCCGGGCTTTTGTGGAAAAGGTCAAGGCTCTGAACTATGATGATATAAAAAATGCAGTAGGTCCCTATTTACAGGAAAAGGAGATCAAAGCTATCCTCATCCGTAAGGAGCTTCTTCTTAAAGAAATAGAGGAGATGATAAAGGAACAAGGCGAAGATAAGGTTTTATATTAATATATAAATTTAATTAATTCAGGCTATATTTTAGATAGATCAGGCGGAAAATCAAAATTAAAAAGGAGGAGAGAAAAATGAAAAAAAGACTAATTATCTTTTTTGGTTTGGTAATTATTTTAGGATTTAGTTTCCAATCCATAGCTCAATTCACCAAAGAAGAGGTGGCCGATAGGGAGAAATGGGAAGAATTCCTCAAGACAGCAGAAATTGTCAAACAAGCACAGCCTTTCGATAAGCGAGAAGCTGTGACCGAGCCCTGGGTTTTCACCCTGGAAAAAGACGGAGTCACAAATGACGCCATATGGAAAGATGTATCAGGCCGGGCGAAAGGATTTATGGAAAGCTGGAAGTGGGAAATTGCTGCTTACCGTTTAGATAAGTATTTAGGCTTGAATATGGTTCCGCCCACAGTGGAAAGAAGATTTCAGGGAAATCGTGGCTCCTGTCAGTTATGGATAACATCAATGATGAGTCTCAAGAAAAAATTCGAGGATAAAATTAAAACCCCCCCTGTCAAAGTCTTTTATTGGAACAGAGCATTCTACATGCAGCGGGCTTTTGATAACTTGATTGCCAACGAAGACAGGCATCAAAATCAATATCTCATCACCGAGGATTGGCGCATGATCCTGATTGATCACTCCCGTAGCTTCCGGACTGCCAAGAAATTCACCAATAAGCTCATCTATGACGAGAAATATAAAGAAGGCCCAACGTTTATCATGAAGGAACTTCCCCGTGCTTTTTATGAGAAGATAAAGTCTTTAAATGCTGAAGTGATTAAAGGTGCCGTCGGAGAATACCTGACAGATGACGAAATCGAGGCTATGCTTGCACGGAAAGACCTGATCGTTAAGTGGATTGAGGACCGTATCAAGACACTGGGGGAGGATGAAGTTTTATACGATTAGAAAGAGGCTTCCGTTTCTTTAATTGTTTTATAAATTGTAAGGACATTCTGATCTTTCTCCCGTCTGTAATCAAATCCATCCATAAGCTTGCGGGAAAGGAAAACTCCCAGTCCACCTCTTTTCTCGCTCTTTATGATTTCCTGGATATCAGGCTCCTCTAATCCTCTAGGGTCAAACGGAACGCCCCAATCCCTTATTTCCAGAAACATCTTTCCCTCGCTCAACCAGATCCTAAGGAAGATTTCACCTTTTTCATCGGGATAGGCATACCTGATAATGTTTACGCATATCTCCAGGAGTGCGAGTTCTATTTTAAAATAATCTTTATCTGAAACACTCAATCCTTCAAGACTTTTCTTCAAAAAAGTTCTCATCTTATCTAACTCAGCTAAATCACTATCAATTTTTAAGGTATTCATACTGGTTTTCTTTCTTCTCTAACCTCATCAAGGTTCTTTCCTCTCGACTTTGAGGGAAAGAAATTTTTGCTTTCCTCCGCTTGGCTCTTGGATAATTTATACAAAAGAAAAAGCGATGTCAAATGCTAATTGAGATCTATTCTAAAAGTTTGATTTCAGAGGCAAAAAGGGCTGTCCATCTGTAAGATGGGTCTATTTCTGCGGCTTTTCTCAGGTATTCTCTAGCTCGTATTTTTTCTCCAAGGGCATCACATGCCATTGAAGCCCAAAGATAATATTGGGGCTTTATTCTCCTGCTGTGCTCGATCAGACTTTCACTCTTCAATTTCATCTCCTGCAACAGCCTCTCTGCTTCATTATCCTCTCCGAGTTTTCTCAATGAGAGAGCCTTATAATATGAATGGACTGTGGGAACTCCTGTTGTCTCTACCTTGACCTTGTTGATATATTTTTCCGCCCTTTGCTTATTCCCCAGCTTTTCATAGCACAATCCTATAAAATAATATTCTCTGGTAAACAATGGATGCAGAGGTCTTCCAGTTCCCAGATTTTCTGGATACTGCATAGCTTCGAAAAAGTCATTTATTGCTTTATTGTATTTTCCGTCCGTCATATAAGAATACGCTCTTCCCAGGTGAGCGAGCACAAATACCTCCCTTGCGCCTGTCCAGCCCTCCCATGGAAGAAAGGTATTGCTCTTCAATATTTTAAATGCTTTTGCGTATTGCCCCTCATCTACATAATATTGCGCTCTCTTGAGCACGTAGTTGAAGTTCTTTCTTACGTTGCGAGGAGCTTCTCTATAAAGTTTCTCTCTTGAAGAGTGTTTCCTGGTTAACGCATATAACTCATCAAGGGCTACATAAAGACGATAATCACCTGAAGAAAAAGAGACCGCCTTCTCGTACAGCTTTCTAGCTTCCTCATAATCTTTAAACTTTTTCCAGTAAATCTCCCCAAGATTTCTGTAAAGCACTGGAAACACGGGTGTGAATGCTGCTGCATTTTTAAAGTGGTCCAATCCTTCCTCCCATCTCAGCTTGGCCACAAGAAGATTTCCAAGATAGTAGTGAGCTTTCCAATCAGAAGGATTATATTCTAAAGCAAGTTTCAGCACATTCTCCGTTTCAACTCTGAAGGGAAAAACATAATCCGGACTGCAGGTTGCTGCTTTTTTAAAGTATGCTGCTGCTTCTTCTTTGCGCCCGAGTTTGTCGTTAAAGAATCCAAGGTAGTAATAAAGGATAGGATAATCTCTGGCATTGGTGTTGGCGCCATAAATTTCGAGGATGCGAATGGCGTCATCTGTGAGGCTCATTTCAGAATAATCAGCAGCCGCTTCAAGATAATATTCTGGGTTCGCTCTTAAAACATCAAGCTCGCTTTCCCCGGAGAGCAGCTCTTTCTCCAAGAGTGCGAGAGGAGAAATCGGGTCCTCTTTTAAAGCTGATTCTATGAGTGTTTCAGCTTCTGTTTTATTGTTAAGATGTCTTTCCGAAGCGGCAAGCATCACTCTTGCATTCAAATCATCGGGGTTATTCCTGATCGCCTTTCTCAACAATTCCCCTGCTTTTCTATAATTCTTCTTTTCTAACTCCAGAGCAGCAAGCAGATAAGGAGCAACATGCCTGTAAGCAGCCCTTCTTGAAATCATGTAAAGATCCTTCTCTGGGTCCTGCATGATTCCGAGCTTTATTTTGGAAAGAGCTCTGTAATAGCGCGCCGTATGGTCGTCTTCATTTCTTTCCAGAACTCTCTCAAACAGGTCGAGTGCTTCTTTGGTTTTTCCTGTTTTATAATAAAGAATTCCAAGCCATTTAAGGGCAGGGGAAAACTCAGGGTCCGCCTCGAGTGCGTTCATGAAGTGGTACATGGCTCCCTCTGTATCCCAGTGCTTCATCGAATAATAACCTTTGAGAAAAATTATCTCCGCCGAATCACTCTCCTGCATTGAAAAGTCCGGCTGAAGTTCAGGCGGGGAAACCTCTTTCTTTTCTGTCGTGTAGTCTATAATTTTCTGCCCGTATTTATCCAGGAATTCAAGTGTGTAAATCCCCCGGCTTTCTCTCGAGGGAATCTCCTTTTTATAAAATCCTTCGGGTGAGATATCCAGCCTTTCTGAATATATCTGCCTTTCTCCGCGAAAAAGTTTCACTTCAGCGTTATTGAATACCCTCGTCGTATTAAGAGCAACAAAGACTCCTTCCTCTCTCAATTCCAGGTTCAGAGCAGCATCAGGATTTGCCTTTACAAATCCGTGCATATTCTTTAGCGGATACCACCACTCATCCCATTCCTCGATAAGATGGGGCTCAAAAATCCAGGTGTCGCCCTGAGTGAGAAGTCTTCCCGCCTGGACTTCAATATACTGACCATCTTCATCTGTAAGAAGGTCCTCCCAAATAGTCCCGCTGGGAGCTGTTCCCCATGTCCAGAACTTTTTCCCAGGACTCTCATATCTCGAAGCATAATGAGCTGTCCCGTTATCTTCCTCGTAATTGTAGGCACCGTTATAATCTCCTGGAGTTCCGCAGAAATAATCATGAGCAGAGGCTGTATTTTTATACCAGGAAACATCTTGTCCTTGATAGACAGGCCAGGCCCGTGGACTCTTTCTGCCACCAGCATAAGTGTATTCGGTAGGAGGGAAAATAACTCTTGTCTCCTTCCTGGCATGGGTTGCTGCGTTTGCCCAGAAATAGCCGTTGTTATGAGTAAGAGTTCTGTTGTAAAGCCTTATCCTGGTTTTGAAATAAGACCTGTCGGGGAAAATGCTGATAAATACTTCCCACTTCATCCTTCTCACCCACTCTTCTGTCCCTACCACACAGGTAATACTCCCGTCAGCATTGTTGAGAATCTTGTAATTTACAGGAGAGAACGTGTTTACAGTATGGCCCAGGGTTGGAAAGTTCCACTCAATCCCGCCAGAGAGCCAGGCCCCTCTCAAGGCCACAAGACCCGGCTTCATCACCTGATTGTGATAAATGAAGTCAAAATTGTTGCTTGTTTTATCGATAGCAGCGAGAATTCTTCCTCCCACATCAGGGAGAATGAAAAGTTTTATGTAATCGTTTTCCATCACAACTACTCGGTATTTTCCTGTAATCTTCTCACGGGTTATGTCAGTCTGCATCGGATAAGGATAAACCCTTAAATTCCAGAGAGGAGGACTGGGATCATCAGGACCTGTATAGTATGTGGGAATATTCATCTCAATTTCTTCTACCCTCACATCTCCTGAAACCGAGAGGCATATGATCAGGATTGCTGGAATTAGCACGATTAAAAGAAGGATTTTTCTTTTCATTTTTTCCTCCCTATTGATTTCTTGAGAGTCTTTCACCCAATTCTCTTTCAATCATGACCATCCATAATTATCCATATTTTCTTCATTTTTGACACTAAATTCTTCCTATGCTATAAGTTTTTAGCTGAAATTAAAGATGAATAAAAAAAGAACATTCTTCTCTTTTATACTCAAGATTAAACTTTTATTCCCTATTCTTGAAGTCAAAAGTATCTGATAAGAAAAGTGCAAGGGTATTATTCTGAGAAATTATCGGCTGAACGGTTGCAGCTCTGCTACGAGATCGCTCCTCCCCGAGTTAAGCAATACCTCGACGCCGAAATTGAATTCGTCCTGGATAAGATAAGACAAACCGACTTAGTCCTTGAGCTTGGATGCGGCTACGGCAGAGTCCTCCAGAAACTGGTGGAAAAAGCCAAAACCGTCTTTGGTATCGACACATCACGCGCCAGCCTATTTCTGATAGAGAAAACAATCGGCAAAATTCCTTCTTTGCATCTTTCTGTCATGAACGCCGTTGAACTGGGTTTTAGCGACAGGAAGTTTGATAGGGTGATATGCATTCAAAACGGCATCTCGGCTTTCAAGGTAAACAAACGAAAATTGATAGAAGAAGCGATTCGTGTCACCCGCTCTGGAGGAACAATACTTTTTTCCAGCTACTCGGAACGCTTCTGGGAGGATCGTCTTGAATGGTTCAGACTTCAGTCTGAATATGGACTTATCGGCGAGATTGACGAGAATGTTTCAAAAGATGGGATTATCGTCTGCAAGGATGGATTCAGGAGCGATACAATCGGTCCAGATGAATTTATCTCATTGACTTCTACTTATGGCATTGAACCTATAATTACTGAAGTTGACGGCTCAAGTATATTTTGTGAAATACGTGTCGAATAATAGCGCTATACATCCCTACGCTGGAAATTATAGAGAGAAAAAAGAGAACGTCAGGAGGTGTCTAAAACGGAGAGATAGGCAATTATGCTATCTGGATATTTTATTATCTGGATTTTTTGTTATCTAAATATATCTCTACCTAGACTCAGATGGAGGGACAACACCAAATAATTGAACTCTGTTATTGTTTCTTTCTACAACATAGACATAGCCTCTACTATCAACGACAATATCGACCGGGTATTGCATCTGGCCGTTATCCACTCCTGGAGTCCCCCATTTAGCTATAAGCTTACCATTTTCATCAAATTTCTGAATTCTATTACTGCCAGAATCAGCCACATATACGAAGTTATGATTATCAATAAATATTCCCTGGGGATTGTTAAACTCGCCATCGGCTGTGCCTCTTTTTCCCCATGAAGCAATAAATTCTCCTTCTAGAGAAAATTTTTGAATCCGGACTCTATCAACAACGAAAACTTCATTTTTCTGACTTACAGCAATTCCTTTTGGATAGATAAAATCGCCATTTGCGGTTCCCTGCTTTCCCCATATTTTACTTAAAGCACCCTGGCTATTATATTTCTTTACACGGTGGTTTCCAGAATCAACAACATAGATATCATTCTTATCATCAACCGCAACTCCAGAGGGAGTCTTAAACTGGAGATTTCCACTGCCCTCTTCGCCCCATTTTCTTTTATAAATCCCTGCCCTATCAAACTTCACAAAACTGTGAGTCTTTTCATCTGTGACATATACATTGCCTTGATTATCAACAGCTACGCTCGCAGGATTTTTTATTATCTTGAATTGTTTTCCAGAATCTCCCCAGGCGGTCTGGACTTTCCCTTCTGGATTAATCTTCTTCATCTTAATCCGTCCTGAATCAACAATATAGATATTGTTATCATTATCTATTGCTATTCCAGAAGGCTGATCGAATAGCTCGCTCGCAGGCCCACCCCATTTTAGAAGATAAGAGTACTTATTAGGAGTCAGGGCCATTTCAACGGCTAAAGATTCCTTACCTACTTCTATTTTTATCTGGTCTTCCCATTCTGCGTAATTTTCTTTTATCACCTTTATTTCATGAGAGCCAAAGGGTACAATCGGCAGCACACAGTTGGTCACTTGTTTTGTATCCTCACCGTCCAAATAGACCTTTGCTCCTTGTGGAGCGGATTTTACTTCGACATCTATCCCGGCTCTCTCCAAGGGATATTCTTTCTTGGTAGTGGCCTTGGTGATAAAGACCTCATCTCTAACTGGCTTGTAGCCTGCTTTTTCAATTTCAATGATAATCTTAGGGTTGGCGGTTCTGTATATCTCAGGGGAAAGCCCTATTTCCTGGCCGTTGACTTTTACTTTTGCCTCCTTTGGCTCAGTCAAGATCTCAATAGAATATTCTGTGACCAATCCTAAGAATTGTTTTTCAGCCTGCTCTATTAAAGCGACAACTTCGGGATCAAGGATATTACGGGTTATCTCCTTTGCATAAGGATGATTGACCGCGAACATACTCTTGAAACCATTCAAGGCAGAATACGCATCTCCTTGGCCTGCAGAAGCGAGACCTAACCATAAATAGATCTCTGCCCCCAATTCTTTTTGCTTCTTGTGATCTGTAACGTTAAAAACCTCGGCAATCAAAGGCTTCAGGGAGATTATGGCTTTTTCGTAATCTTTCTCCAGTCTTATCAGCTTCCTGCCTTCTTCCATCTTGACTTCAATCTCTGCTACAATTTCTGGCTGAGACTTTACAGGTCTGCCCGGACCGCCTGCTTCTTCCCTGGTCAATTCCCTTTCGCTCACCTCATCAACATTCATGGCATGAATATAGCCAGAGACTCCTTGCCAAGAAACCCCGTACCAATCCCCCTGTTTGCTTTCTGCATCCAAAATTGTATTCATAGGAACTTGGATGAGAGTCTTTCCTCCAATCGCCCGCGTTGCTTTTATGCTGGCATTATCAAGAATAACCTTTATCTTAACGGGAGCTGCCTCAAGAGTGACTAAAAGGAAAAAAAGAAGAAAAATGCTTAATAATTTAATCCCCCCGCTAAAGTGCTTTGATTCCATCTTCCTCTCCTCTCTTAAACTATAAACTTTTTTCCTGACAACTCAAGCAATTTCTTATCTTTATATCTTATCTTCCTTTGTAATTTTCCAGACATTTCCTTGTTTTTCCATTGCCCAGATTACTTGTCCCTCAAAAACCTTCGTCCTCTGACCAGTTTGTTTATTGACAGCAGTCGAGAAATTAGAAAAATTTGCTTCAGCATGATTTCTATCTTTAAATTTAATCGAAATTCGTGACTCGTCAATGACAGAATTTATATCATCAAAATTATTAAAGATGAACGTTGTATCCGTTCTTTTTAGCCTCTGGAGGTCTGGAGAACCGATATAATAGAGAATTACTGGGAGGTCTTTTTCCTCTTCGGCTTTCCTCACGCTTTCTATTATTTGCCTGATTTCTACAATGGAATTAGCTTCATAAATAGCTTTATCCGCCAAATTCCAATACTTTTTTGCTTCTTTGTGATCTTTATCCAATTCTAAGATTTTTTCCATTTCCTGCAAACATTGCCTATAATCTCTGTTTTTATATCTGCTGATCCCAGTCTCCAGGATTTGGACGATCATAATTTCATTCTTCGCTTTAGTTATATAGTCTTGAGCTGTTTGGTTCTTGGGGTATTTGGCAATAACCTCTTCTGCCAGCCTGATGGTCTCGTCATAATCGCCTTTTTCAAAACTTTCGTTAGCTCTGTTCAATTTATCCTCTGTGCTGCCAGGAATGATAGCTCTTGTCTGGAGAGGCTGTGAAGGTTCTTCTGCATCTATCTTTTTTTCGGTTTTAGTAACTTCCAGTTTTTTATCTTGAGGTAAGGAAGGCGTCTCTGTCTTTATTCCTTCCGTTCCCGAAGTTTGAGCAACAAGGACTTCACTCATTTTACTCTTTGCTTCACCTAAATATTCCTGGGCTCTTACGTTTTCTGCATCTTCGGCAAGAACCTCCTCTGCCAGCCTGACTGTCTCGGCATATTCCGCCTTATCAAAACTCTGCTTGGCCCTGTTCAGTTTATCCTCTATGCTGCCAGGAACGGCAGCCTCTGGTGGCGGGGATAACGGAGGTTCTTCTGCTTTCACTCCTTTGAATATACCTGAGAGAAAAGGTATTTCTCCTGTCTTTTTGTAGGACAAATAGCCCCCTCCTGCAGCGGCCAACAGGATCACAGCAGCAGAAATGGCTATAGCAGGCCACAGTTTCCGTTTTCTCCTCATCATTAAGGTTGGGAGTTCTTCTTTAATCATGGTAACCGGTATTGTCTTGTCCGAGAGCTGGTCAAAATTATGCAGATCTGTGGCAAGCTCAGCACAGTTTTGGTAACGATCTTTTGGATCTTTAGCCAGAGCCCTACAAACTATCTGTTCAAAACCGATTGGTAGGCCTTTTTTTACTTCAGTCAGAGCAACCGGCTCTTCATTGATAATCTTATAAATTACTGTGGTGATACTTTGGGCTTGAAAAGCCCTTTTTCCAGTGAGAAGTTCATACAGGATACTCCCCAATGAGAATATATCTGACCGCCTATCTACCTTTTTTCCCATAACCTGTTCTGGGGACATGTAACTTGGCGTACCCAGCGTTGTCCCCGCTTCAGTCAAGGTCGATGTCTCAAGTCGCGCCACACCAAAGTCAACAATAAAAGGTTTCCCGTTTTTATCCAGCAAAATATTGGCGGGCTTAATATCTCGATGGATGATTCCATTATCGTGAGCATAATCTAAAGCTTTGCATAACTGATCCATGAGCTGGATTACTTCTTGAGTAGAAATTTTTTCACCTGAACTAATCACCTTTTGGAGGCTTTTACCTTCAATCAATTGCATAACAATATATGTCATGTCTTTCTCTCTGCCGACATCGTAGATAGTAATAATATTTGAGTGTGTTAGCTTACCTGCAGCTTGAGCCTCCCTCATGAACCTTTCCATCATTTCTTCTCTATCACCTTCCTCAGAGACCAAATCGAAACGTATAGTCTTGATAGCGACATCTCGATTTATATCGGGATCAAGAGCTTTATAGACAATCCCCATGGCTCCCTTTCCGAGTATACTGGTAATTTTGTATTTGCCTATATTTTTCATCTTTCCAGATTTAGGGCTGCGTATGTTCTTTTTGAGTTCTGTAAGATAATCACAACGTCCTTTTATGATTGCAAAGGACTCGCCTGCTGTCAATCATCAGTAAAGAGGATTTTTTAAGATGATTACTAATTTCATTCCCTCATCTAAGAAGGTTAGAACGCTCATCGCCACCGAGGAGGAATTATAAGCTAAACACTGCGCGCTCAAAAGGAAACTGTAGTTCTGCCTCTCATGTGAAATGGGTTATCCCTCCACCCATAAAACCACTAATTTCAGCTTTTTCCGTATTGCCTCTTAAAAAAATATAATAGAAAGGTTCTATTGTCAAGAGGGAAAAAAGTGGGGTCAGACTTGCAAAACTTGCATAATTTGAAAAAAGTAGCCTGTCCCCTTTTTAAGGTGGAAGCATCCCCAAATCCGTGATTGGAGGAGGTTTTGGGAAATAGCTTAGCTCCCTTCAGATTTTTAACGCCATTCTCCATTCGCTCTTCTCGGCGTCTGCGTAACTCGCTCCGCTCAGACATACTCGACGCCCTACTCCGTCGGGTTCCCTCGAAGAGCGAATTTCGAAGGCTAAATCTTCAATGGTCGCTGCAGCTATTTCCCAAAACCTCTGTCCTGAACATAGCAACCAGTTATCACGGAAATGGAGATGCTTACTTTTAAGGTCTATTTTTTGCCAAATAGTGCCTAATAATGGTAAAAGAAGATTAGAAACTTTCACCATATAAAATGAACGCAGAAAAAACGGAAGTTACCTATCAATTTGTCAATTATGGCGAAGATTTGAGACCCGCTAAAGGCGTATTAATTCTGGATGTGGGGATGAAAACCGTGCCAGGGGTTATTGACCACCACCACTCTGAGGCCGAACCCGAATGCACAGCATCCTTAATCGCTAAAAATCCTAACCTTGTCCTGGACCACATCAGGGAGGGCATTGAGGGGAAAAAAGAAGAATCCCTTAAACTGAGGATCGTAACCCACCGGCTTCCTGACTTTGATTCTATCTCCTCTATTTTCCTTGCCTTAAAACTTATCGAAACAGGCAAGATCAATCCTTCTATGGAAAAAATAGCTCATTATGCCAGGATGGTCGATTCCTCTGCTCTGCCCAAGGATATTGACCTTACCTCTACTCCTTACTCCATCCTTCGTTCACTCTTTACCGAAATAAAAAGAGGAGAGGAAGAGAGCAACCTCGAAAGGGTGAGAGAGGGCTTAAAATTTATGAATTTCTTGTATTCCAAATCAGAAGAGGGATATGAAATCCTTGAGAATAAAGTGCTCTTTTCAGGAATTGACAGATACGGGTGGGCAATGAGAAAAGCGGAAGATGATTATTTCAGTTACCTATTTGACATCAGCAGAGCTCGGAAAATCATTATTTATTTACCCCTGACTAAAGGAAACGGGGAGAAGAAAGTGGATGGCCTTGTCATCAAAAATCCAAAAAGCTTTCTTCTTAAAGAATGGGCCCGGAGAGACAGGGAGAATTCTCCCCTCCAGGAAGGCTTCGGCTTGCTCATAACAAATTTTTGGAACAAAAGATACATTCTTGGAGTTGACCCAGAGAAAAAGGTGAATCTAAGAGGACTCGGAGACTTGCTGAATGAAAAGGAGGCCGAAAAGAGGACTAAGACGGGAAGGCCTTTTACTTTCCGCTGGTATGACGGGAATTGCCCCTTTTTCAATTTCCGGATCATCGATTCTCCCCAGGATGGGACGAGTTTAAGCCAGGAGGAGATTGTCGATGCACTTCTTTCTTTTGGTCAAAAAATGGATTCGAAAGCCACCTGAGTTACTTTATTTCAATCTTTCTCTGTTATTAGAAGAAGCCTAGAGGGTTGGGAAATACATGATCCGGCTGCTGCTGGAGGATAGGAACGAGTACTTCTGGCTCCTTTATTTGGCTAAGTTCAAATAATTTGGATTTCCACAGGTTCCAACGGCGTCAGGCTTTGTCATCATGGTAAGAAACAGACTGTATCTTGCAGATGAACATCTATTCTAGATAAAGCCTGAGCCCAGCACAAAAGAGAAAAAAATCCAAAAAATTGAATGAAATCCAATATGTTGGATAGAATCGGGGAGCCCAAAAAATATAAATTATTGAAAATAATAATAATATAAGATTGGCATGTTTATTGCTAATACAATAAATGGTGGTTTTTAAATTCGTTAAGAAGGAGGTATAATCAGAGGGTAATTCTATAAAAAAGGAAAAAGGCGGAGTATGGAAGATATTAAAACTTACGCTTCCATGCTCCAAGGCAAGGGGCCCTCAGCCAATGCGGCTGGGGGAAGGTTAGAAAATCCCGCAATACCACTGAAAAAAGGAGGCGGGATTAAAGAAGGAGAATGAATGACTAAATTCAGAAATTTATTCCTTTGCGTTCTTGGCGTGATCCTGATCACATCTTTGCTATTCGGACAGATTGCTACAAAAGGAAGAATCGTTGGAACCGTTACCGATGAGGAAGGTAATCCTCTTCCCGGCGTTACGCTGGAAGCCACCAGCCCGAGCCTCTTGGGTAAGGCTACGGCTGTGACGGATGCATCTGGCAAGTACCGTCTGCTCTCTTTACCGTCAGGGATTTATACGATCAAATACACTCTCCCGAATTTCAAGACCGTTGAGAGACGTGATATTGTTATTCACATTAGTGAGACTATCACTGTGGATATTACGATGGGGATGGGTGCCATTGAAGAGGAAATAACGGTCATCGGCCAATCTCCTCTCATCGACGTCAAGAGCACAACCAAGGGGATGACCCTCACCAAAATGATGTTTGAGGTGCTTCCCAAAGGAAGAAACTTCGATACTCTGGTTACAGCTGTGGCAGGTGTAAATGTGGAGCCCGGAATGGGCGGAAGTGGACTTTCGGTAGATGGCGCTTCCAGCGCTGAAAATATGTACTATGTGGATGGGACGGATATCACGAGTATCACAATAGGTACCCGCCAACAGAGCGCTGCCTTCGAATTCGTTGAAGAAGTCCAGGTCTTGGCCAGTGGTTATGAAGCAGAGTATGGTGGTGCCCTGGGAGGCGTGGTCAGTGTCATTACCCGTCAGGGCGGAAACGAATTCCATGGTGAGATTATCAGTTATTACGGTGGCGAATGGCTGGAAGGCCCAGAGAGAGATACTCTCCGCAGGAATCCCTTAAACACCTTCGAAGCGGAATATGTCAACTACCAACTGCTGTCTGGGAAAGAAAAATTTGATAGGTACGAAGTCGGTTTTAGCGTGGGCGGCTATATCATTAAAGACAAGATCTGGTTCTTTGGTTCATTCCTCCCTGTATTTAGAACGACCGACAGACCAGTTGATTTTTTAACAACACCCGCAGTCAGTGGAGTTTTTACAGAGAAACAAACCTGGCTAAACTTCCAGGGTAAGATTACTGCACAGCCTTTCAGCTTCATGCGCGTAGGCGGCTCTTTCGTGAACAATTTCTACAAATGGAGAGGGGACCTTCCCTCTCGAGCCGGCACCAGCAATCCCGACGATCCAGACTGGGCCAATTATGGTTTTGACTACCCTAACTGGAGTGCCGCGGGGTTCGCCGATTTGACGCTCGGGAGTAACCTGATGGCCAACATAAAGGGAGGCCGGTTCTACTACAACCAGACAAACCAGCAGGTTCAGCCTGAAGTCCCCAATTACTACCACACCGGATACGGAGCAGCCTCATTCGATGGAACTGTACTGGAAGTACCAGCTCAATGGAACGTGCCCACCGGCTATAGGAACAAAGACAGAGGCTATGTAATCGATAAGCTGAAAAGATACAAGAACTACCTTGGAGCTGACTTTACTTATTTCGCCTATCTCGGAGGTGAGCACGCCTTTAAATTCGGAGTCCAGTGGGTGCGCCAGGGAGAAGATGTTGCCAATATTCTGAAATTCCCCGATTGTCCGGAGATCCGTCTGTTCTGGGGCCGGGATGCCATCTTCGGCGGTGTCAACTACGGAACCGGCACCTACGGTTATTACGAAGTCCGCGGAAACGAGGAAAGCGGTGTTTTTGGCGAGAAATTTAATGTCCATAACGACAGGTGGGCTATTTATGCCCAGGACAGCTGGACGATTCGCGAAAAACTCACCCTGAACCTTGGTATCCGGCTCGAATCAGAATATGTTCCCCCTTACTCTGAGGATCCTTCCATTCCTTCAGGTTTTAAACCCTTGGAATTCAAACTGTTAGAGGATAAGATCGCTCCCAGAATCGGGTTTATTTATGACGTGTTCGGCGACACCAGCCTGAAAATTTTTGGAAGCTACGGGCTCTATTTTGACGTGATCAAGACCTACATGCCTGCCCACTCTTATGCCGGTTTCAAATGGCAAAGCGCCTATTACGAAATGGATAGCTATCAATGGGATACGTTCGGGATAGGCGGCAACTACCCCGGCGCGCATCTGGTCACCCTTGATTGGCGGAAACCCTCGTTTGACTCCACAGACCCTTCTTTGAAACCTGTAAGTCAGCGTGAAATCTCCTTTGGTGTCGAAAAAATGCTGATGGAGAACCTTTCCGCCACTGCCCGTGTCGTCCAGAAGCACCTCCGCCACACCATCGAAGACGTGGGTGTTATCATTCCTGGAGTAGGAGAGTCGTATTTCGAATGTAATCCCGGATTTGGCTATTCACTCTGGACAACCCATGGGGGTAAGTTCGACCCCAAGTATCCAGAAACTCCGAAGGCTAAGAGGGAATACCTCGCCATCAATTTCAGCCTGGATAAGCGGCTGTCGAATAACTGGCTAGCCGGGTTATCTTACACCTGGAGCAAATTGACAGGAAACTATGCCGGCCTGGGAAGTGCTGATGAATGGGGACGGGTAAGCCCCTATGTCATGAGAAACTATGACAACTGGGCCATGGCCTACACCAAAGATCTTGTGGCGATCGATGGAAAACAAGAAACAGACCGTACCCACTTCCTCAAATTCTACGGCGCTTACACCTTCCCGTTCCGTCTGACAGTCGGAGCTGTTATGAATGCCATGTCCGGTGTTCCTATCTCAGAAACCTGGGATATTCTCAGTGCGTTTATTTATCCCTACGGCAAAGGCTATCACATGGATGACGACGGCAATATCGTGTTTCAGCGGACTCCTTTCGTCTGGTATATCAATTTGTATGCCGAATACAACATGAAGATCGGCGATAGGTACAGGGTCCAGCTCAATCTCAATATCGACAATCTTACAAATAACGAATCCGCTTACAGGGTTTTCCAGGATCGCACGATGGATCAAGTGGATGTTACAGAGGATGAGCACCTCGCAGGAACCTGGGAGCTTACGGATCCAGGCAGGGGTTATATCGAAGAACCACGCTGGATGAAGAAGTATACGTTCCAAGACGCAATCTCGGTCAGGCTCGGATTGAAGTTCATGTTCTAAAACTCGGCTGAGGTCGATTCTCAAACCCGCCTCTCTTTCCGGGGAGGCGGGTTTTTTTTTGCTTCTGCGGGAAAAATGGGGGTAAACCCTTTTTATTAGAAGGACTGTCCCCATATATCAGTCCCTATTTCTCTTGTCCCCATTTTCTGAATAAGATTTGACTCGGCGATGATTATAATGTAATTTTTAATCATGCCGAAAAAGAAGAGAAGGAAGAAGAAACGAAGGAGCGAGAGGACGTTAGTCCAGAAACCGCAGGCTCAGAAAGTCGAAGAAAAAACAGCCGCGGGGAAAAAGCCGAAGAAGAGAAAGTTTTTTTTCTTCGCTTCCTTTCTTCTCTTCCTGGTTGCGGCTATTCTAGTTGCCTTCTTTCTTTTAACGCCTCGAGAGAAAATTACAAGAAACAGCAGCCTCAACGTGTTGCTCGTAACTCTGGATACAACAAGAGCGGATAGGCTCGGTTGTTACGGCTACAAAAAGGCGAAAACCCAGAACTTGGATTCTATCGCTACCAGCGGCGTGCAATTCATGAACGCCTACTGCCAGGTCCCTTTAACAACACCTTCCCACTGTTCGATCCTCACCGGCACCTACCCTCTCCTTCATCAGGTTCGAAACAACGGCAACTATTCTCTTACTCCCGACCTCACAACCCTCGCCGAAATATTGCAGGGCAGGGGCTTTCAGACAGCGGCTTTTGTCAGCTCGTTCACAGTGGATTCCCGCCTCGGGCTTGATCAGGGTTTTGATGTCTACGATGATAATTTCGTCGAAGAGCAGGCTTTCAAGTCGTTGAATTCGGAGAGAAAAGCAGAAAAAGTCTTTGCCTCGTTTTCTCGCTGGTTGGACGAGATTCAGTCAGGCCAGTTTATTTGTTGGGTCCACTTTTTTGATCCTCATCTTCCCTATGACCCTCCTTCACCGTTTAGAGAAGAATTCTCCGCTGACCCCTATGATGGGGAGATCGCCTACATGGATCATTACACAGGAAAAATCGTTGAAAAATTGAAAGAGAAAAATCTTTTGGGGAATACACTCATCATCCTCGCCGGAGACCACGGTGAAGCTTTTGGAGAGAAAGGGGAAGTGGGCCATGGAATATTCCTCTACGAGGGAACAATGAGAGTCCCGCTTCTATTCTATGCCGAGAATCATCTCCCTCGAGGCTTGGCTCTTGAACCAAGAGTCAGGCTCATCGACATCCTGCCTTCCATTCTGGATCTGCTCGACATCCCTGTGCCCGAAGGCATCCAGGGCCAAAGCCTGCTGCCCTACATCAACAGAAAGAAAAAAGGCGACCTCACCTCCTATATAGAAACCTATTTTCCAAGGGAAAACCACGGATGGTCTGAATTGACGGGTCTCATCGACGGGAGCTGGAAGTACATCCGGGCTCCCAGGGAGGAGTTATACAATTTGAAGATTGACCCTGAAGAAATCCAAAATGCCGCGAGCCAAGAGCCGAAGGTTCTCCAGGAGAAGAAAAAGAAACTAGAAGAGATCATCAACTTGAGCTCCTCCAAGATAGAAGCCAAAAAGAGAGAAATGACAGCCGAAGAGCTGGAGCGGCTAAGGTCTCTGGGCTATACGATGTACTCAAAGGCATCTTCAGATAATAATCTGCCCGACCCCAAAGACAGGATCGAGGAACTGCGGATGTTTACCCAGGCAGAGGATTATGAGTTTCAGGGAAATTTCCAGGAGGCGGCTAAAATTTACGAACAGATTCTCATGCTCAGGCCCGACACTCCCCAGAGCTATGTCAATTTGGCACTCGTCAAGGCCAAGATGGGACGATTTGAGGAAGCGATACGCATCTTTGAACAGGGAATCGAGAAAATCCCAGATTCCGAGATTCTCCTCTCACGCCTGGGACACACCTTCATGGCCACGGGCAGATTGAAGAAAGCCCTGGATACCTTCGACCTGGTTTCAAAGAACAATCCTCGCCATTTTGATGCGCTTCTCGCCTCAGCCTGGTGCCTGAACCTCATGGGCCAAAAGGAGGACGCCCAGGCCTATTACCGGAAGGCCCTGGAGGTTGAGCCAGAAAATAAATTCGCCCGGACAAACTACGCTTTAAGCCTTGCTACCTCCGGCAATATTGCCCAGGCAATAGAAATCTACAACAGCCTGAAAAGGGATTATCCGGATGATTACAAGATCCTCCAGGACCTCGGGATTGCCTATGGCTATGCAGGGGATATCTCCAGGTCTATCGAGAACTTGGAGAGAGCAATCAGCCTTAATCCGACTCCTGTAGCCTACTACAATTTGGCCGTGGCCATGAAAAAGATGGGGAAGCTCGAAGAAGCTTGCCGGTATCTCAAGCTTTATTTGGAAAATCCTGAAGGCGAGAGCGAAGAGAGCATCAACAGCGTCCGGGCCGAGCTTCAAAACTTGGAAAGAATTCTAAAACGGTAGCCTCTGTTTCTATTTTTTTATCTTTTCCAGATAGTCCAGCATATTCTCGACTTGGCCGGCGAGCTCGGATTCAGGCTCGAGTTCCAAGAACTTTTTGAAATTCTCCCCTGCCTTTTCGTATTCCGTTTTATTCAGATAGACGAGCCCGATTTTATAGTAGGGAAGACTCCAATCGGACTTGATCTTAATCGCCAGATAGTAGTATTGGATGGCTTCGTCCAGTTTCCGACCGGAAAAGTAGATCTCGCCTACGTTATAAGCTAAAATTTCGTTATCGGGGAGGAGCTTGATCGACTCTTTGAAGATGCTCTGTGCCTTTTCAAAATCTTCTCTCCTCAGGTAGCAGTCGCCAATACCGGACAGAGCTTTGGCGGTCATTTCCTTCCCCAACTTCTCGTCAGTTTTGGCCGATTCTGCAGCCAGGTTATACTCTTCTTCCGCTCTCTCGTATTCTCCTTTTTCTTTGTAACAATCGCCGATGTTTATACGGGTTTGATAGGCCATGGGATTTTTTTCAAGAAATTCCTGTAACAGAGCCAAGGCCTCATCATATTTTCTTTCTGAAAAGAACTGTTCGGCCTGCTCGATGAGGTCCAAAGATGCATCATCCTTGATGACCGGTTTGTCTGTTGCTTTGATTTTCTTTAAAGTCAAGGCTATTCTTGGATTCCTTTTCACCTGGCTCACAAAATAATTTTGGGTCGCCGGAACATAGCCTTCAGCTGTGGCTGTTATTCTCCAATTGCCAGATCCAAGTCCTAAAAAAGTCCATTCCCCTTTATCGTCGGAGGTTGTTTCTCTTACAGCCTGGTCCATACCTGTAAGCTCGATGACAATCCTAGCGGAGGCGACGGAATTTCCCTGCTCATCTAGAACGATTCCGGCAATCCGGGCCTTACCTCTGCCTGCTTGAGCGGCGGCGTAATGGAGACTCAGAAGTGTGAAAAGAAGAGTGAGAGAAAATTTTAAGAGGACGTTTTTCTTCATCGTGACCTCCTGTCCGACGAATCCTAAAATGCCGAATGTTCCTGAAGCTCAAAACCTAGATTTTTTCTCGCTTGGCTCTTATCTGTCTCGTTGATTAAGGTTGCTTGGAGAGTATATTTTCCGGATTCGAGGGTTATCGAAATTTCTGCTGAAAAAGCATTTTTATCGAGTTCATCCAAATCTTTCTCGGCAAAGGAAAGTGGATAGTCTTTCTGGTAGCCCCAGACTTTCTTTTCTGAGGAATCGAAAACTTCTACAGAGAGCTTTAATGTTGTCTTCCAAAAGCCTGCTTCAGCGTTGAACCAGATGTTCTTATAAGGAACATCCACTTGAACGACGGCTTCCTTGCCCGCGATGTTTTTTATTCTCAGGGTGAAATCAAAGACGACCTTTTCCCGGGATATCTTCGGCTTTAATTCCATCGAAGCTTGTTGGATCAGGGCGATGTGACGAGCGCCCAAGGGTGTAAGCTCGTAGCTTCCATCCCAATGCTGATCGACGAAGATAATCGGATAAAAGCCATAGTACCAGATTTCCGTCGGGGGACCGTAAAAGTCCGTTCCCCTCGGGTATACATCCCTTTGATCGGGCGGCCCGAGGAGGATGTAGATTCGTCCTCTGTCTTGGAGCCATCCACTCCCCCCGGCATCGGAAAAAAGGTGGTTGGCTTCTTCGATCCGTTTGAAATACTCGTTTTTGTATTCGTTCTCTTCGGTTTCTGGAGTAGGGTCTCTTTTCTTCCAGAATTCTTCTCTAAAGGCTTCTCTCTCAGCAAAAGGAAGATTGAGGAAGATCTTGCGTTCCTGTGATGTGATGATGTATCTTACCTTGGAGAGAAATTCTCTGGATTCTAGGTCCAAGTTTTTTTCCAGTCTATACCGGGCACAGCCGACAAAAAAACAAAGCAAGGCCAGAGAGAGCAGTGCAATTTTCCTCATTTTTTCTCCTTCAAGGATTTCACCCGTTGTTTCAGCCTTTCCTGTTCAGGATTGAGCTCCAATGATTTTTCCCAAGCAACAAGGGCCTCCTCTTTATTTCCCAATTGATAATAACATTCTCCGATAGAGTTGAGAATCTTGATATTGGTACCGTAATAGGTCAAGTAATCCTTATAATGAGAGATAGCCTCTTCCCATTGGCCGAGAGCGTGGCTGGAATTCCCTATGATCTCATAAAATTCATGCTTTTCGGGGCGGCTGAGAAAGGGAACAGCGATCTCTTTCACCTTTTGGTAGTCTTTCAAGGCAAAAAGGCTCCGGCAGAAATCCATAGTAAATTTGGCTGAGGCGGTGTTTCTCCGATAAGCCTCTTCGAGCAGGCGTTTGGCTACAACGAAATTTTTTTTATTCAGATACTGGTTCCCCAAGATGTTTAGATAGACGGGATCATCCGCTGACGACGTAGGGAGTGAAAGGATCCATGGCCTGGGAAGGTACGGGGAATGAGTGATGTAAAAGTCGGCCTCCTCAAAGAGGATCTCCCTGTTGTCTCTATTCAAGAGCGAAGCTCTTATTTTGTAATAAGTGGTATCAAGGCTGGTGAGGGAAAATTCTTCAAAGAAATCGGGCGCCCGGGGATAGTCCTTGATGCTTTTGCGGATTGATTGGGCTTTCTTGTCTCCAGTCATGATAGTATATTCCAAGATGCCGTTTTCCTTCAGTTCGGCGTTCAAGCCATGGATCTGGAAGAACAAGTACAAATGGTCTTTTTGGGTGAAATCGTTTCGCGGCGATGGGACGAGCTGGATATCGTGGAACAGGAAAGGTTTGCCTTTTCCCCTGTAGACTGAATCCGTCACCACCCTGTTGGCCAGGATGAAAGAGCTCATCTGAAGAGAGTTCGAGGATTTGGGAATGAAAATATCTTTGCTGGCAGAAGTGAATTCTCTGGACACTTTATTCTTCAAGAGCACACTCAACTTGTAGCTCCCTTCAATCAGAGGAAACATATCCTGAAAGCTAAAAAGCTTGGCCTTGATGTTGTTCATCTGCTCCTTATCGAATTC
>Ga0209427_10000562_pt1 | contig 40025 bp, 35 predicted proteins | sample DeeMarSWOR136_30_FD_187465 | JGI IMG/M metagenome (GOLD analysis project Ga0209427, IMG submission 187465) | Marine sediment microbial communities from White Oak River estuary, North Carolina - WOR-1-36_30 (SPAdes) (version 2) | ecosystem: Environmental > Aquatic > Marine > Intertidal zone >...
TTTTCGCCATCGTTCAGTACCATCAGGGTTAACAGCAAAAATATATCCAGTGTCATCTGTTCCAAAATAAATAGTTCCATCTGCTGAAATCGCAGGAGAAGACTGATGAATAAATCCGCTTCCAACACTAAAACTCCATCTTATTATTCCATTTGGATAAATCGCATAGAGCTTATCAGAACCAACATAAATAGTCCCATCGGATGCAATTGATGGATTGGTCTCTGTTCCAGGACCAACACCACACTTCCATTTTATGGTACCATTATTTGGATATATTGCATATAGATAATCATCGAATGACCCGATATAGATTGTGCCGTCTTCAGCAAGTGCAGGAGATGAACCGGTCATAAAACCATCAGTCTTATAACTCCACTTCAAGGTTCCATTAGGATAAACTGCATGAACCTCATGGTCATATGATGTAAAATAGATAATCCCATCATTATCAATAGAAGGGGTAGTATCTATCCCTTCATCTTCATAAAACCTCCATTTTTCCAGACTATCAATGTGTTCGGTACTGTAAGGGCTTCTACCTGTGTGATAGGTGTCGTGGCTTTGCATAGGCCATGGTGAATCCATAGGTGGACTACCCAAAGTTGATATTAGATTTGACACGATAGATTGTGGTTCTATCTCTACTACATCTATACCATCATCATAGGTATCTTCAACCAACTTCTCCTTGTAAAACTCATACTTCATAGTATCAAGTCCATCTGCATCAGTACAGTAGAACGCTAAATCATCAAGTAACATATCCTGCTCTGAATTTACTATTGGTTCCTCTGCTGTGTTACCCACTCCAATGAAACCTGTGGACAAAAGCATCAGAACCATGAGCAGTGGAACATAGGGTTTCAAATCTTATTTCCTCCCATATAATAATTGATGGTTTGGTATATAAATGCTATGCTATAGCCGTAATTCTGGATAAAAAAGAAAAAAGAAAACCTCCACTTATGATATTTCTCTGGTTTACATCACAGCTTGCAATAGTTGCCAGATGACAATTCCGCCAACTACCAGGATGAAAGCCGCAACGACCAATTCTATGGCTTCTTTTATCATTCCTTTACCTCCTTACAGCTTTCAACATAGCCATCACCGTAATAACTTAGCGTCCTCCCCTCACTAGATTTTTTGATATAATATGTTGTAAAAATTGTGTATGTTATTTAACTATTTAGTTTTTTTCGTTGGTATTTAACCAAACTTCCGAAAAGTCCCCGTTTGCATTACCAAAGTTACGTTGGCAATCCTTATCTTTGATGGATGCTACACAGTTCTAGTGATTTTTTATTTTTAAAGTTGGGTATAGATTGTATTCATTCCTCTAAAAAACAATCTAATAAACCCAACTACCTTCCATTTCCCTTCCATTAAATTTAAGAGTAGGGAAGGCAGAAAACCCTACTCTCAAGGAGGTACTGCCTTGTATGATATGAGGAGGGAAAAATGGTAACCTCCTCCAATTGTCCACTAAGTGAACTGTGATATTTTTTAAATTACATTCATACATAAACAAATCAATGAAGTAGTCGCAATCTCTTTTACTGTTGAATATAATATCAATTACTTTCTTCATCGAACAAACTTACCTCTTACTGGTTCTAATCTTGTAATTAATCTTGGAACATGGGCTCCTTTACTTCCGATTTTAGCTAGAAAATTCTTTGTTTGCTCTGATAATTTAAATCTTTTTTTCTCCTGTGATTCTTGTTCATCTTGGTCATAACTTACTGGAGGCTCAATTATACCTGGTTTTTCTAATGTAATTGTAGTACGTTTTGGAACTATTTTTTCTGGAGCTATAATAACTTGTCTCATTCTATTATGATGTTTTTTGAAAAACCAAATAAAATCAGAGTAACTCTCTAAAATAATAAATGATGGGTCATTGGCTATCTCTCCATGAAAAAGCATTTCACCCAAACCGATTCCATGTTTTTTACTATTACAGTAAAACCATTTAAATTGATTGTCTCCAGTGTTATAAATAGCGTAACAACTCATTAATATTCTCCATATCTTCTTATACCAATAACAGGAGCTCTAAAAGGATTTATTTTCATACTAAACTTAATAGGTGGTTGATGAAAAGGCGTTGTATGAAAATTACAACTAACAAACCCTTGTTTATTGTGGTACGTGCATTGTTGTTGATTTTGTTCAATTATTTCTCCTTCAAAGTTAAATTGTTTAAGTACAGAATAAGCTTCTTCATAAGTTGTAAATGGTTTTCCTTGTAAATCACCAAATACTTTTCCATCGTTTGTTCTTATATAATACATTTATTTTCTCCTATTCCATCGATTATCATCCCAAAAGTAGGTGTGGCAGTAAGGACAACTTTTTGGTTTTTTGACCCTTGAGTCCCATTGATAATGACATCTTTTACACCTTTTCATCATCATCTTCATAATACGTCTCTCCTACCTTTTATTTTTTAAGTTTACAGGCAACATCAATGAATTCCTCTGAACTCCACAGTATAGTGGGATTTTCACCATATTCCATTAAATAAGTAGTGTCACATATTAGCATGTGGTGATATGATTTGGAAGAAGAAAAAGTTGTAGTTAAGAAGAAGAATAATTCTTCTAAGGCTAATGACAAACCAAAATTCGATGTCAATGACAACAAAATCAGAGATAAATTTGTCCAGAAAGTGAAAAAGAAATTTCCAAAAATTACTGTTGTTAATAAGAAAACAGGTCGGAAAGGTATCAACAGTACTGAACCACTAATAAAATTTGGAAAAAGAAATTTGATGATTTGTGCACCATCCGGTAAGGCAAACTGGTCAGCATATCAATTTGGAGCAAAAGAAAAGACCATTGTTAGAATTATAGATAATGAAGATGAAATAATGGATTGGATTACCAAGAGAATCAGTGAACTTGACAAGGAAAAATAAAGTGATACTATGATAAAACGGATAGGTAAAATTGACATGATTTGGAAGAAAAATAAGCAAAAGTACACCTTCACCGTTACATCAAAGCAAGATATCAATGATATTGTGGAATTTTTCAACATAGTACTGGAGAATCAACCAAGTTTTAACTTAATCATAAACCTGGAGGACTAAAAATGGAACGATGGGAGCTAGGATTGAAGTGGTTAGGTGAAGATATCCATAACTATCTACATAAGAAACAATCACCGGAGTCTAATGTAGAAACAATTAAACATCAAGGAGAACCAATTTTTCAGAATATTGTTAATAACTATCCCAACCAACCATTGAAAGGTGTAAAAGTAGGGTTTATCACTGTAGCAAAAATAATCTTGGTGGTGATATTGATTGGTTTAACAATCAAGGTATTGCTAAATCCAGAGTTTTTAGTTGATGGTGTTAATTGGATAAAACAGGTTTTTCATGCCTTGTGATTTGTAAAAAATAAAAATCCAATTTTTTTTCGACAACAGTTTTTATTGGATAGCTTTTAACAACATTTTTCCCTTATCAGTAAGCTGATAAATTCTCCTTCTACCAACTTTTGTAGATTTGATTAATTTTGCCTCCCTAAGTTCTTTTAAATGTTCGTATATCGAGGAAATTGGAACATCTAATTTTTGTGCCAATAAATATCCATGGCATTGATTTGTCTTTATTTCTTGTAAGATTATTTTCTTCGGGTGGCTTATAACACTCATTATTGAAAGTGTTTAATGAATATACCAAACAAAAACAATATAACAGAAAAATCCGATATATTATCACAGAGGAAAGAATGAATAAAAATCTCTTGTTATCTGGTATGGTTGTTCTATTATTGATTATAGTAGGTTTAAGTGGGTGTGAGGAGGAATTATCTCAAGATGATGAAACCATTTATGCTGAGTTGAATGTCCCTTTTAGAGTAGGTGATTATAATGTGGTTTTTAGTAATGTGCATTATAGTAAATACGCCTATTTTGAAGGGTGGAGATGGGTAGAAATCGACGTCAAAGTAACAAATTCATATGGAAAGCAAGCTTCTAGCATATATTTATATGCTCCAAGTATTGGAGTATCAGGAGGATATTTTTATAATGGATTTGGACCTGATACTTATTTTACTGCAATTGAGCACCCGTTTGAAAGCTATGAGACCAACTTTAGATATCGAATTCCGAATAATAGGAGTGCAATTAGATTAAATATCACATATAAGCTTGATATGTTACAAGAAAACTCAATACCTATAGTTCTTGAGGATTTTACTACCTTTATTGATTATGAAAAGTATTTAGAGAAGTTTGTAGGTATTTGGAAAAGAGGTGAGATATTATCGACTTTTTACTCAGACGGCACCTATGTATCTGAAGGAAATACATACTATTGGGAAATAAATGATAATAAATTAATCATCTCAAGTATAAGTTATATTTATTATTTTTATAATGAAAACCAAAGTTTAACTTTGATTAGAACTGATTCAGGTAGGCAGTTTGATTATATAAAACAATCATAATAAAATCCAGATAAAATGTTTGTCTTTTAACAATAATTTCAACAAAATCTTTCTATGGACGTTAAGAAAAACAATTAAATAGTAATTTTCCTATCTATAGCTAATAATTTTTTACTAAGAAATTTATTATACTGGGTTAACAACTGATAATAATCCTTTTATACAAGAAAAAAATACCTTGGACCTTAAATACTAATACTGTCTGTAATAAATTTTTATAGGCAGTTATATAAAAGACAATAGATTAACAATCATGTTAAATCAAGGTGATGGCAATGCGAAAACGAGCACAAAGAAAAGAAGCATTAGTAGAAACAACACAAAAAATAGAAAGAATAAAAACAAAAGAAAAAAGGATTAAGTTTAAGAAAAACTGGTGGGTGGCCTTTTCTCTAGTAGCTATCTTTTTTTTGGTTTTGCTACTTAACTCATATTTTAATATTATCTCAGAAGATGCTATTAATCCAGATGGTGATTCCCTTTCAACAACCTATTATCTTTCTGGACCTGACCCTTACTACAATATGCGAATAGTGGAGGAAACTGTTAAAACGGGCAGTTATCCTTTTTATCAAAATAAAGATCCCATTCTAAACTATCCACTTGGTAGAAGCGGAGGTAGGGCTCCGTTGTTAAACATGATGGCCATTAGCTTTAGTAGAACTCTAACGCCTTTTATGAGCGAATCAGATGCATTAGGTTATTCCATGCAATTCATCCCTGCATTATTTGGAGCTTTACTTGTATTCCCCGTTTATTTCATTGGAAAAACACTATTTGGTCGAAAGGAAGGGCTTCTGGCAGCATTGTTGGTTGCCATAATCCCAATTCATATCGGTTCAGGGCATGGTTCAGCATATGGATTATTTGATCATGATTCATTAAACCTATTTTTATTTTTCATAACTTTTTTCTTTTTAATTAAAAGTATAAGGGAAAATAACTTGCAAAGAACGACTTTGTTCGCCTTACTTTCAGGATTATCATTAGCTGCACTTAATATGGTTTGGGTAGAAGCTCGTTTCCTTTTTACTGTTATTGCTCTCTATGCAATAGTACAAATGCTTTTGGATATTTTCAATAATAAAATGAACAAGAACGTAGTCTTGAGCATGGTAATTATTTTATTCACAGGGTATCTTGTTTCTTTACCTGTTCTATCAAGCCGAGGTGTAGTTATTGATCTTCAACTATTATTGGCAGTTGGTGTTACATTATTTGGAGCATTATACATAATTCTAGATAAAATGAAGATTCCATGGATTGTTTCCCTACCATCAATTTTTTTCATAGGAGGGATAGTAGCAGTAATACTTTACTTCCTCCAGAATTTAAAACAAATACTGCCATTTTTATCTCCACTTGAGAAAATTTCATCGATTTTATATGGATCAGGAATTTATGGGAACAAAGTTGACTTAACTATTGCGGAAGCCGGAACTGCAAATATAAGTAAAACTGTGATGTCATACGGTCCTGCTCTATATTGGCTTGCATGGGCGGGGTTAGTGCTTTTAATTTACCTTTATTTCAAAGAAAAATATCGAAGGGACTATCTTTTCATCTTTGTGCTCTTCTTAATAAACATCTGGCTGGCTGGAACAGCAGGTCGTTTCCTAAATGACATAGTACCACTTATTGCTATACTTTCAGCATGGATTATATGGATGGTTGTAGTGAAAGTTGATTATAAACAAATGATAAGAAATATAAGAAATGCAGGTGGAGGTATAAGAGGAATAAGAAAAGGAATAAAAATCTACCACGTTCTAGGAATTACTTTTGTTTTATTTCTAGTTATAATGCCCAATTCATTTCTTGCTCTTGATGCTGCGGTACCAGCAGCAGTAACAAAAAACGGTACAAGCAATATGAAAATAGATTATTTTGGTGAAGATTTTACAGGAGCATTCGGATCAAGTTCTTATAAAGAACAATATTGGATTGATGCATTTGACTGGCTAAATGATCAGGATATTGAAATCAAGGATCATACCAAAAGACCTGCCTTTATATCCTGGTGGGACTATGGTTTTTACGAATCAGCAGTTGGCGATCATCCTACTGTTGCAGATAATTTCCAGGACGGTATTCCAACAGCAGCAAATTTTCATACAGCAAAAAGTGAAAAAGAAGGAGTTGCAGTATGGATAGTTCGCTTATTAGAAGGAAATAAAAGAGACAATAACGGAAAATTAACTGCAGATGTCACAGAAATACTTCAAGAATATTTAAGTGAAAATAACACAGTAGATATTGTAACATGGGTAGAAAACCCAACTTCATCACCATCATATCTAACCCCAATAGGAGCAGAATATGATGAGAAACTAAGTGAAAATGTATTAGTTGGTGAGCAATGGCCAGAGAATGCCATGTATCACGACATTACACAAATGTTGAATGCTACCTTAGATGACGAAGGAATCACATGGTTATATCATAATCTTCAAGAATCAACAGGCTACAGCATACGATATTATGGAGTAGAGGGATACGACATGGCAATTTTTAATATATTTGCGTTTTTAGGAGATAAAAGCCTAATTTTATATGCCCTCAGAGAAGCAGGCGGAACGGATTTTCCCAACGCTGAAGATGATTTCATACAAATAAAATATTCGGGCTACAAAGTTAATACAGATGGAACAAGAGGAGATGAACAAGTATGGACTGCAGAAGAACTCAACGAAATGGATGATTCAGAATTAAGACGAATTGCTATAACAGACACTCCTTCAGAACAAAAAGAAGACTATTATAAAACAATGTTTTACAATACATACATTGGAAATATCCCAGAAGAATTACAAGAACAAATAGCGCAATTGCCCTGTTGGGACATGAAACATTTCTCCGCTGAATATATCTCAAAATACCCATACTATAACACTCAAAGATCTGCAGTAGTTATTGCCAAATACTATGAGGGTGCAAAAATAAATGGAACAGTTGAATTCATGGGAGAACCATTAAATGATTTTCAAATAGTTGTTTTAAAAGATATTTCCCTTGGAACAATACCCTTGCCAGTAGATCACGATAAAATGACATTAGAAAACGAATCATTTAATTTAATCGCCCCAGCTGGAAACATATCTATACAAATCAGAAGAAACATCGAACTAGGAACAAGCGCTTTTGAAGTAAAAACAATTACATTTAACACCACGGATAATCCAGAATTAGCGCCTATTACAGAAGAAGAAGCAATGCGCATGCAGGGGACAAATTACGAAAGAACTTTAAACATAACCATTGACCCTGCATTTATCCAAGGATATGCATACGAAAATAAAGACAATGTAGAAGAATACAACGTCTCAGTCGATGAACCATTATCAGGTGTAGACGTTACCTTCATTGAAATAAATACTTTCGATCCAGACACAGGACAACCTAATGAATATGGAGATTTCCGTCGATTAACTACAGATGAAAAAGGCTATTTTAACACCTCTGGACTCAGACCTGGTATTTATCTAGTCCAAGCAGCACTTGATGGTTTCCTCATCCATGAAAACTATGCATTTATTAGCTCTGGAAATAACACATATAATTTCTCCAAACCCAAACCTGCAAATGTTGAAGGAACCATTTACTTCGACGAAAACGATAATAATGAATATGATAACGGAGAAGAACTAGAAAATGTAGAGGTTCAACTACTTTATCCAACCGCAGATCTTACACCAATATTTGTCGACTCACTTTTAACAAATCAAACAGGAAAATATTCATTTTCATCCTTAATACCTGGAGACTATACACTAAATCTCACTAAAATAAATATAAGCACAGGATATTTCGATTATGCACTAGAGGAACCAATAACCCTTGAAGAAAACAAAACAACAACAGAGAACATTTCAATGGAATACGCTCCAATAAAATTATCTGGCTTAACAATATACGACAATAAAACAATAGGTAACCTCTCTATTAGCTTCTTGGAAGATGAATCAATAGAAAACAACACTGCAAACTTCGTTACACTTGATTCAGATGAAAACGGATCATTCGTCGGCGAACTCGACCCAGGTTATTACAATGTATCCGTAGATGAGAGTACAGAACAAGGAATATTTACATTTGAAGGCAAATTACAGTTAAAAATGGGCGAAGGAATAAAAACTTATAACATCTATTTAGAAAAACAATCAAAAACTGTTACAGGAAATACGCAATACAACGGAACAAATATAGGAAATATTACAATTCGATTCTCACCAGATACAACAATAGAAAACAATACCGCAGTATCAGGAATAACTATTTCCGACGAAAAAGGATCATACACAGCTGAATTAATCCCAGGATCATACATAGTTAATGTCGATCAGGTAATCAACGAAACCGGAGTAGAAGTAACATACACATTTGATGGACTACTAGAAGTACAAACCAAAAGAACATACAACATTGCATTAACAAAAGAAGAAGCAACATAATAAAAACCTCCCCCTACCAAATTTTTATTTACACCACAACAAATACTTTTTACCATGCTTACCCTAGAAGAAGGATTAAAAGCTGTAAAACTAGCAAGAGAAGTAGTAGAACAATACGTAAAATATAAAACCACTTCTTCATCTGATTTAAAAGGAAATTTCTTAGAAAAACAAGGAGTATTTACCACCCTTCATACATATCCTGAACATGACCTAAGAGGATGCATAGGTTTACCGCTACCGATAATGCCATTAAAAGAAGCGATAATAGAATCAGCAAAATCAGCAACAAACGATCCCAGATTTCCGAAATTAGAAGAAAACGAAATAGACAACATAATAATAGAAGTTACTATTTTAACCAAACCACAACTTATACAAGTAACCGATCCAAAAAATTACATAAAACATATTGAAATAGGACGAGATGGTCTAATAGCTGAACAAGGATTTTATAAAGGACTACTACTTCCCCAAGTACCAGTTGAACAGAATTGGGGAAAAGAAGAATTCTTATCTCATACTTGCATGAAAGCAGGACTACTACCAGATGCATGGGTCGATAAAACTACAAAGATATACAAATTCACTGGACAAATATTCACCGAGATTGAACCAAGAGGAAAAATCATGGAGAAAAATCTCGATGGATCGAACAATTGAAGGAAAAGTATACATTAACGGAACATTCGAAACTTGTTGCATAGGAATAAAACAAGGTAAAATATCCACTATTAAAAAAATTCTAAAAGACGACGAACACATTGATTTTGGAAATAAGTTGATTCTTCCAGCAGGAGTCGACCTACATGTTCATTTCCGTGATCCTGGATTTACAAAAAAAGAAGATTTCAAAACAGGCTCAATGGCTGCAGCATTTGGAGGAATTACCTGTATATTTGACATGCCTAACACAAACCCACCCACTACAACACCCGCTACAATTGAAGAAAAATCATATATTGCAAAAAAAATGAGTTATATAGACTATGGTATTTTCGCAGGAATTACAGATAATAATGTAAAAATAATTAATAGACTCGCTAAACAATGTAGTGGATTTAAAATATATTTAGGTGAAACCACTAACTCTTTAAAATTCAACACAAAACAGCTAAAAAGCGCTCTTCAGGAAACAAGCAAAACAAATAAAATTACATTAATACACGCAGAAGACGAACAATGTCTTAGAAAACATAAAAGCATCGAACATAACCTCAAAGATCATCTTAATAATCGTCCTTCAGAATGTGAAGTAACTTCAGTTAAAACCATTTTAGAATGTTGTAATCACATCTCTTCAAAAATTCATTTCTGTCATATCTCCTCCTATGAAGGATTAGAAGTTCTAAAAAGATATCCTAATAATATAAGTCTAGGAGTCACACCACATCATCTTTTCTTCGACATAAGTAATGTTAATTCAAACCAGGCTTTTTACAAGGTTAACCCCCCAATAAGAACACAACTAGACCGGGAAACACTATGGCAAGGCATCATTAGTGGCTTTATCGATGTTATCGAATCCGATCATGCACCACATACATTAGAAGAAAAAGAAATAGAGTTTGAAAAGGCACCTTCTGGAATACCAGGTGTAGAAACAACGTATCCGTTGTTTTTAGCGGAAGTAAAACACCAGAGAATAAGTTTTGCTAGATTAATTTCTAGTCTATGTGAAAAACCAGCCCAATTACTTAACATTCCAAAGGGAAAAATTGAGAAAGGAATGGATGCAGATTTTATTGTAATTGATTTCAAAAAAATAAGTACTATCAACTCAGATAATCTTCATTCAAAATGTGGATGGACACCATTTGAAAATTTTCCAGCTATCTTTCCGACCCATGTTTTTATTAGAGGAGAAAAGCTTATAGAGGAACATGAAATCCAGGTGAGTCGAGGATTTGGTAAATTTGTTGGTGTCTAAAATATGATAGAGACGATTCCTATTTGGTTTTGGATCTTTTTTACATCGATGATTCCATGGTGGGAGTCGCGATATGCTATACCTATGGCAATGCTTTATTTTAATTGGGAATGGTGGCAAGCAATACCAATAGCAGTTCTAGGTAATATGCTCCCTATACCCTTTATTTTGTTATTTTTTCATTATGCTGAAAAGTTTCTGAGGAATTATAAGTTTTGGACGAAAATTATGGATTGGCTTTTTGCTAGAACCCAGAAAAAGGTAGATGTTAAGATAAAAAGATATGAATACCTGGGTTTATTATTTTTTGTCGCAATACCATTACCTTTTACAGGTGCATGGACTGGTGCGCTTATCGCTTATCTTTTTAATTTAAAGTTTTCAAAATCTTTATTCACAATTTTTATTGGTGTTCTTATCGCTGCAACAATCATGATTATTGTGACATTATTGTTTGGAAACATATTTGGTTTCAAATTTAATAGCTGATTCAAAGGTATTTATATGAACGAAGAAATAAAATTATTAGCAAAAAAAACTGTTAATGGTGTATATGACCAGGTTAGAAAATATGCTTCTACTGATTTTTACAAGTTTGGAACTAACATTGGTATTGGTGCTGATGGTACTATAACAAAATATATCGACAAAATTGCTGAAGACGCAGCGATAAATATCCTTGATAAATCTAAACTTAAGGTTAATTTACTAAGTGAAGAGGTTGGATTTTTAGACCTTGGTGGAAAATATACTTTTGTTTTAGATCCAATTGATGGAACACGTAATGCATACCGAGGTATTCCATTCTATTCTGTTTCCTTAGCAATAGGAAAATCAAAATTGAAAGATGTTGAGTATGGGATTGTTAAAAACATTCCAACTGGTGATTTGTATGTGGCAGAGAAAAAACATGGTGCATTCTTAAATAATACCCAAATTAGTGTATCCGAAGTCCCACCTAAAGATTTTCTTTCTTCACTTGTTTTAGGAAGAAATAGTGATCCCTCTACTGTTTTATTAAGCAAACAAAACTACGTTCGCTCCCTTGGATCTGCATCCTTAGAAATGTGTATGGTAGCCATCGGTGCCCTAGATCTATACTATGTAGGGAGAGAATTCATGCGAGTTGTAGATATTGCCGCATCGACTCTAATTGTAAGAGAAGCCGGTGGGATTGTAAAAAATATTTATGGCGAAGATCTAGATATGAATCTAAGCCTAGATGAAAGAACAACAGTTGTTGCTGCATGTTCTGAGACTTGTATACCTGAAAACACTTTTAGACACAAAAAATAAATACAACTGCAACCAATTCTACCCTCTAATGAACATCGGAGATACGATTGTTAAAATGACAAAGAAAAAAAAATTGCACTTTTCATTAATCGATCCTGATAAACAAGAACCTGAAGACGCAGGTAAAATAGCAAAAACAGTAACAGAAGCAGGTAGTAGTGCGATAATGGTTGGAGGCTCAACAATACGCTCACAAAAACAAGTAGACGATACTGTAAAAGCAATTAAAGAAAACACGTCATTACCAATAATATTATTTCCTTCTTGTGCAAAATTCTTAAGTAAATACGCTGACGCTGTGTTCTTCATGAGTCTTTTAAACTCTAGAAACATCGATTATATAATTCGAGAACATGTAAAAGGAGCACATTTTGTTAGACAATCAGGTTTAGAACCAATTTCAATGGGATACGTCATCGTTGAACCAGGAATGACTGCAGGAAAAGTTGGAGACGCAGATTTAATAAAAAAAGACGATTTAGAAACAGCAGTTGGATATGCACTAGCAGCACAATATTTAGGCATGAAATTATTATATTTTGAAGCTGGATCTGGTGCAAACTACCCAGTATCAGATGAAATGATTACAACTGTTAAAAAAAATACAAATATACCATTGATTGTAGGTGGAGGAATACGAACCGTTGAAGCTGCACGAGAAAAAGTACAAGCAGGAGCAGACATAATAATTACTGGTACTACACTTGAAAAAGAAAAAAATTTGAAAAAAACTTTAACTGAAATAATAAAAGCAATCGAGGAATAAAACAGTGAAAATATTATTAGCAATAAGCGGAGCATCGGGAAGCATCTACGGGATTCGACTGTTAGAGGAATTAACTAAATCAAATGTTGAAGTACATCTGGTGGTTTCAAATAATGCTAAGAAAATTTTACAACATGAAACAAATTATAAATATGAAGATTTAAAGAAAAAAACAAATTTTAGTTATGAAAATGATAATCTTTTTTCTCCACCAGCAAGCGGTTCCTTTCAAATTGATGGAATGATTGTTGCTCCTTGTAGCATGAAAACTCTATCAGCTATAGCAAATGGATATGGTGACACACTAATATCACGGGCGGCAAGTTGTCGTTTAAAAGAAGAAAAAAAAATAGTAATCGTGTTACGCGAAACGCCACTTGATTTACCCGGGATCAAAAACATGTTGTCTGCAAAGGAAAGTGGAGCGATTATCTTACCAGCAATGCCAGCATTTTATCACAACCCCAAGACTGTTGGAGAAATGATAGATTTCATTGTAGGTAAGGTTTTAGACCAATTTGATATCAAGCATTCTCTTTTTAAAAGATGGAAATAACACTCATTAAGGTGCAGAAAAAAACAAACATAATTATTTGTAAAACAAAAATTTAAATACAACCAATTAATGCGGGTTAAGAAATTTATGGTTCAGATATGTAACATTGAAATAATCAAAGACGGAATATACTTTGTTGCACGTACACAATTAGCCAATGGTAAGAATAAGGAATATCGGCACCTGAATTTTGAAGACGTATTAACAGAAATGGTTATAGAACTCCAAGATGAACTGAGCGAATAATAGAATCATTTCTTTTAATGTTTCTAAATTTTTTTGATTAATAATAATTAAATAATTTTAGACCAAAAGTTAACTAAAAATATTAATTTTACTTCTTTAATTATAATACGGGAGGGAATGAGGGGCCTCAATGGAATAGGGAGGGAAGGATAGGATGCAAAATAGTTTTGTTAGAAATATTTTCTACGATCAGGCCCCCACATTATAATATCGCAATGTACAAGCAGTATAAAAACCTTTTGCAACAAACGTTGTGTATAGTTTTTTTCTCTTATAAAGGCCTATTAATATCATGATATTTTTTTACCTTTAAAATAGATTATAGGCAATTCAACATAATCCAAAAATAATAATGATAAGAGAAAGAATTATGACATGGTAATTATTATAAATTAACTCTATAAATAACGAGCAATATCATCTTGATTTTTAATATCAACTTTATTTTTAGAATTATTTTTATCTTCTTCCTTCTTCATAACAAATTAAATTAGTATTCTAAAATATTTAAACTATGTTGTACAATAATTACCCCCCCTAATTAATCAACTATCAATAAAAATTTTAATTCAAATGCGAATTTATAAAAAAATTTTGAACAATACATATAAATAAATAAGAATATCCTTTAAATAGACAAAAATATCCTTATTTTTCAATTTTATTACAATTTATACATTTAGTGATTTTCATTAAAATGTGGTAATACTCAAATAGTGATGGAATATTTAATATTGGTCCCCAATTTACTAGATAAATTCAAACGCATAACACATCTAGGTGAAAAAATGGATGAAATAAATAAGAAAATGTTAGAACATTTCAATAATCCAAAAAACGTAGGAATTATAAAAAATCCAGATGGCTATGCTAGAGTAAAAAACCCAATCTGTGGCGATCTAACCGACATGTACATTAAGATAGAAAACAATAGAATAAAAGATATTAAATTTAAATCATTTGGTTGCATAGTTACAATTGCCTCGGCTTCGGCTTTATCTGAAGTAGTAAAAGAAAAAGAACTAGATGAAATAGTAGAAAACAAAGACCCAATAAAGATGCTAAGGGATATGATCTTGAATGAATTTGGAGATATTCCAAAAGAGAAATTACACTGCCCACCCGCATCTATTGAAGCACTATTGACATCAATTAAAAACTATTATAAAAAAAATAAACAATTAAAAAAGGTAAACAAAATCGAAGAAGCACTATCTAATATCAATTGGTATTACAAAGAAGGAGTAGGAAAATAATCTTATTTTCATAATAATAATTCACTTTTTACACATATTAATGAAATTCCTGAATATTTTTTCACCATAAACAGTATGTTCAACCTCAGGATGAAATTGTAACCCATAAAATGGTTTCTTGATATGACGCATTGCCTGGATTTTACAGTTTTCACTTTCTGCAAGCAGTTCAAATACATCTGGTAAATCAGTTACTTCATCATTATGAGATTCCCAAACAATTGATTTTTTTGGAACTCCTTCAAAAAACTCGTCATCTTCTTTTAACAAATTGAGTTCAATTTTCCCAAACTCAGGAATTTTAGAGGGTTCCACCTGTCCACCAAAGAAACGAGCCATGAATTGATGACCCGCGCAGATGCCTAGAATAGGAAAATTTGCTTTTTTTAAATAATCTCCACAATTTCCAAGCCGATTTGTTAAACCTATCCGTGGAGCACCACCTGAGAGTACTAAACCATCTATCTCATGTTTGTATAAATCTTGAAAATCTGTCGTATTAGGAACTATCTTAGTTTCAACATTTAAATCTCTTAAAGTACGCCATTCCCTATGGGTCCATTGTCCACCGTTATCAATTACAAAAATTCTTACCGCACTAATCACTTCCCATGTATATTTATTCCCATTCTACAGTACTTGGCGGCTTATTTGTGATATCATAAACTATACGATTAATTTTATCACCCAAGTTATTGGTAATTTTTGTGGAAATATTGTCCAGAACCTTCTGAGGTATATCGCTATATGCACATGTCATTGCATCTATACTCTGAACTGCACGAACTGCAACGATGTTGCCATAAGCTCTTTTATCTCCATGTACTCCTACAGTTTTTACTGGTAAAAGAACTGCAAAGTACTGCCAAGGTTTTTCCATAAGGCCTTTTTCTACGGAATCTTCTATTTCTTTTTCTACAATAAAACAAGCTTCTCTAACAATTTCTGTTCGTTCAGGGGTAGCCTCACCAATAATTCTGATGGCAAGCCCCGGTCCTGGAAAAGGCTGCCTCTCAGAGATTCTTAAACCTAATTCTCTTGCTAATTTTCTCACTTCATCCTTGTAAAGATCGCGCAGAGGCTCAACAAGTTTTAACTTCATAATGTCAGGCAATCCACCAACATTATGATGTGATTTTATTGTATCTCTAAGATTATCTCCTGACTCAATCCAATCTGGAGCAATAGTTCCCTGAACCAAGTATTCTATTTTTTCTTCATCTGCAACCTTTTCAAATATTTTTATAAACTTACCGCCAATTATCTTTCGTTTTTTTTCTGGATCTTTTACACCTTTTAAAGAATCATAGAAATCTTGACTAGCATCTACTAATCTATAATTTAATGATAATTCTTCCATCATTTTTTTTACTTCTATCGACTCATTTTTTCTCATATATCCTGTGTCAACATGAACCGCGATCAATTGGTTGCCTACTGCTTTATGTACTAGAACTGCAGTAACAGTACTATCTACCCCCCCAGAGAATGCAATTAATGCTTTTTCTTTAATTTCGTTCTTCAATATTTGAATTGTTTTAGTAATAAATTCCTGAGCATTAAACATTTTATTAAACCTCTAATTGGAAATTGCCTTTTCCCTCATTTTTTTCCGATATTCATCAAGCTTCTTCCTAAGTTTCAAATCTGATAATGAAAGGATTTCAATTGCTAGTAATGCAGCGTTATCACCTCTGTCCAGCCCTACCGCACCCACTGGTATACCTGGAGGCATTTGAATAATTGAAAGTATGGCATCTAGATTTACCTTTCCACTTACTGGAACGCCAATAACAGGCTTTGTTGTATGTGCTGCTATACTGCCAGGTAAGGCTGCAGCCAATCCCGCAATTCCGATAAAAACATCTGCATCACTTTTTTCAATAACTTCTTTTAATATATCTGGAGTTCTATGGGCGGAAGCAACTTTAATTGAATAATCTACTTTAAATTCATCCAATATTTTTTTCGCTTTTTCAGCAACCTGCATATCTGATTTAGATCCCATAACTATTTGAATTTTCATATTTTCAACCTGGAAAATAACGTTGGCATATAAATACTTTCAACCTGAAATTGTATTCATCGCAAATTAATTATATAAGCATTTTATGTTAAACTTTCAAGAACCCAAGATGTCAAATACACTTATTGTGTGTGAAAAAAACATTGCAGCAAGAAGGATCGCTTATATACTGTCAAGTGGAAAAACAAAAACGCAAAAAATTGGAAAAACACCAGTTTATGAATTTACAAAAGACAACAAATCATGGAAGATAATAGGTTTGAAAGGACATATCATATCCCTTGACTACCCAGCTAGTTTCACTCAATGGACAAAAGTTTCTCCACGCGAACTAATTAACATAGAACCCTGTAAAAAAGTCAACGAAAAACAAATTGCATTTTCTTTACAAAAACTTGCAGACACTAACCCTCTTATAATTATTGCAACAGATTTTGATCGAGAAGGCGAACTTATTGGAGTAGAAGCTATCAATCTAATTAAAAACTCAGATAAGAACATCGAAAAAATAAAACGAGCAAAATTTAGTGCAATAACAAATTCTGAGATTCGAAACGCATTTGATAAATTAGTAGAGGTTGACTACAATCTTTCCTATGCAGGTGAAACCCGCCAGATTATAGATCTTGTATGGGGTGTTGTGCTAACAAGATTTATTTCGTTAACCTCTCAAAGACTAGGAAAAGAATTCTTATCCATCGGAAGAGTTCAATCACCTACACTTGCATTACTTGTCGAAAGAGAAAAAGAAATTCAAAATTTCAAACCTAAACTTTTTTGGAAAATAATTGCTACATTAAAAAAGGAAAAAACATTTAATGCCACCCATTGTGAGGGACAAATTTGGGATGAAAAAAAAGCACTACAAATCTACGAAAAAATAAAAGATAGTAAAAAAGCAACAATAAAAAAAATTGAAAAAACTATCAATAAAGAATATCCTCCTCCACCTTTCAGTACAACCACTTTTCTTCAATCAGCATCATCACTTGGCTTTTCAGCTGCAAAAGCTATGAGCATTGCAGAAAATTTGTATACTGCCGGTTTAATATCTTATCCAAGAACAGATAACACAGTTTATCCACTATCATTAAATATCCAAGGGATTTTAAAAAAATTATCAAAATCTTATTTTTCAAAAGAAGCCCAAGAAGTTATCACCAATGGCAGACCTCATCCAACTAGAGGTAAAAAAAGAACAACAGATCACCCTCCTATTCACCCCGTAGGTGTTCCAGCTTACAGTTTAAACGCAGAGCAAAAAAGGATATATGAACTTGTATGTAGAAGATTTTTAGCAACATTAGCCAAGGATGCAATATCAGAAACATGTGATGCTTTAATTGATATTCAAGGTGAAAAATTCAATGCCAACGGATACAAAATAATTGAATATAATTGGAAAAAAATATATATTTATTTTAAGGAAAAAAGAAAACCACTTCCTGAATTAGAAGAAGGAGAGGAAGTAAAGATTTCCCGTATAAAGTTAAAAGAAGATTCAACAAAACCTCCAAAAAGATACACTCAAGGTGAATTGATAGCTAAAATGGAACAACTTTCTCTTGGTACAAAATCAACTCGCCATGAAATAATAAATAAGCTGTATAGTAGAAAATATATTTCAGGTACGCAGTTAGTGCCATCACCTACAGCTATTGCGGTTATTGAGGCTTTATCGGATTGCGATGTTGTTAAACCTGAGATGACGGCAAGATTAGAAAAAAATATGAGCGCTATAGCTGAGGGAAAACAGTCATTAGAGCATACTGTAAATGAATCTAGACAAATGCTTACTAGGGTAATGAACTCTTTAGAAAAAGAAAAAGAAAAAATCAAAACAAGCATCCAAAAAGCCCATAAAGAAGAAAACACGATTGGAAAATGCCCAAAATGTGGAAAGGGCATGATAATTAGAACATCAAAAAACGCTAAAAGATTTGTAGGATGCACAGGCTATCCTGAGTGTAAAAACACATATTCTTTACCTCAAAAAGGCGGCATTACAACAACAAATAAAATATGTAAAACTTGTGGAGCACCAATAATTAAGGTAATAAATAAAGGAAAAAATCCATGGAACTTATGTCTAAATTCAGAATGTCCCACTAAAAAACGAAACTAATTTTCTTGACAAGATTCTTCAGTTTCATTATTATTTTCAATAATTTTTGATACAGAAACAACCTCGTCTCCTTCGTTAAGTCTCATTATCCTGACCCCCATTGTATTTCTTCCCTGAATTCGAATATCTTTAACAGGTACTCGCACCATCATTCCGTTCTTCGATGTTAGCATAATTTCATCATCATCAGAGGCTTCTCTTACAAAAAGTACTTTTCCATTTCTTTCATTAGTCACTATAGTCCGAACACCTTTACTACCACGATGCGTCATTCGATAATTCTCAATGGGCGACCTTTTCCCAAAACCATTTTCAGTAACCGTGAGTAAATTTCCAGATTCACCGACAACAGCCATTGAAACTACTTTATCCTCTTTATCTAGTCGAATTCCAATTACTCCCCTAGTTACCCGGCCCATTGGTCGAACCTCTGCTTCGTTGAATCTGCATGCCTGTCCGTTTGCAGTAGCTATCATAATAGTTAGTTTTCCATCGGAAAGTTTAGTACTGACCAGTTCATCATCATCATCTAAATTAACAGCTCGAATTCCATTTATTCTAATATTGCCATAAGAAGAAAGTACCGTTTTTTTAATGATTCCTTTTTTTGTTACAAAAACAAGATAATGCTCATCATCAAACTCATGCACAGGGATTGCGGTTTCTACATATTCTCCTTCTTCTAATCTTGGAAGAAGATTGATAATTGCCTTACCTTTAAAATGTCTACTTCCCTCAGGGATTTTATATCCTTTCAACCAAAATGTTTTTCCAAAGTTAGTAAAAAACATAATGTAATCGTGAGTACTGGTGATGAAGGAATCAACAACAATATCCTCTTCTTTAGTTTCCATCCCGATGAGTCCTTTTCCTCCTCGATGTTGTGTACGATAAGTTTCACAAGGTATACGTTTGATATAACCACTATCTGTTATAGTTATAACAACTTCTTGTACTGGGATAAGATCTTCAACCTCAATATCAATTTCCCCTTCTTCAATCTCTGTACGGCGTTCATCTCCAAACTTTTCTTTTATTTCAAAAAGCTCTCTTTTTATTTCGTTTAATATATTTTGTTTATCACTAAGTAACCGTTCTAGGTCCTCTATCAATTTTTTAGTCTCATTATACTCTTGCTCAACACCTTCAATTTCCATTCCTGTCAGTTTCTGAAGCCTCATTTCAAGAATTGCTTTTACTTGTTTTTCAGAAAATTCAAATCTATTTATCAATCCATTTTTAGCATCTTCTATTGTTTTACTTCCACGTATTATTTTTATGACTTCATCGATATTTTTAAGGGCAATCATAAACCCTTCAAGGATATGCATTTTTTCCTTTGCCTTATTTAAATCAAATGTAGCACGGCGAGTAACGATTAATACTCTATATTCAATGAAATTTTGAATGACTTCTTTTAGAGTAAGAATTTTCGGCTCCCCATTGACTATTGCAAGGTTCAGAATTCCGAAGGTTGTTTGCAAATCAGTATGTTTAAACAATTGGGAAATAACAACGTCTTCTATTGCATCGCGCTTTAATGTAATGACAATACGCATACCTTTTCTATCACTTTCATCTCTTAAATCGGAAATTCCTTCGATTTTTTTATCTTTAACAAGCTCTGCAATATTTTTCAAAAGATTTGCTTTATTTACTTGGTATGGTAACTCAGTGACAATTATTTTTTTTCTTTCTTCACCTTCAATATTAGTTCTTGCACGAACACGAATAAGCCCCCTTCCTTCAGCATAAGCACTAAGAATACCACCTTTTCCGTAAATTATTCCGCCAGTTGGAAAATCAGGGCCTTTAATTAATTCCATAAGTTCAATTATAGAAATCTCGGGATTATCGATTGTTCTTATTGTACCATCGATGACCTCTGATATGTTATGTGGGGCCATATTTGTTGCCATACCAACTGCAATACCAGATGCACCATTTACTAGAAGATTAGGGAGAATAGATGGAAGCATTAAAGGTTCTTTAAGGGAGCCGTCGAAATTGTCAGACCATTCAACAGTATCTTTTTCAATATCTTGAAGCATAAGACTTGCTATCTTTGACATACGACATTCTGTGTATCGCATAGCAGCTGCACTATCGCCATCAATAGATCCAAAATTGCCCTGTCCATCGACAAGTGGATAACGAAGAGAAAAATCCTGAGCCATCCGAACCATGCTATCATATACAGCTTGGTCGCCATGAGGATGATATTTACCTAGTACTTCTCCAACTACACGGGCAGATTTCTTATAAGATTTACCAGAGGTTAAACCCATATCATTCATTGCATATAAAATTCGTCTATGAACCGGTTTAAGACCGTCTCTTACATCAGGAAGGGCACGACTCATGATAACGCTCATTGAATAATCTATAAAAGCCCGTTTCATCTCAGATTCAATTGCACGAATGTAATCTTTTCTAACAGATTCGTCACTCATAAAAGTCACCATTAAATGTCAAGATTAACTACTTCTTTCGCGTGGGTTTCTATGAATTCTCTTCTCGGTTCTACTTTTTCACCCATAAGAATAGTAAATAATTCATCTGCTTCAACAGCATCATCAACTGTAACTCTAACTGTCATCCGATTTTCAGGATCCATTGTAGTTTCCCATAGTTGATCTGGATTCATTTCTCCTAAACCTTTATATCGCTGAATACTAACACCTGTTTCACCTAATTCTTTGATTTTCTCCAGCCTCTCTCTCTCAGAATATGCATAAACAACTTGTTTGCCTTTGCTTATTTTATACAGTGGAGGCTGCGCTATATATAGATATCCTTCTTCAATAAGAGGTCGCATATATCTGAAGAAAAATGTAAGTAACAAGGTTCTAATATGTTCCCCATCTACATCAGCATCAGTCATTAGAATTATTTTATGATATCTAGCATTCTCAATATTGAATTCTTCTCCAATTCCAGTACCGATAGCAGTAATCAAAGCTAGAATTTCATTATTTTTCAGTATTTTATCCATACGAGCTTTTTCAACGTTTAAAATCTTTCCTCTCAAAGGTAAAATCGCTTGAAAATCTCTATCTCTACCTTGTTTTGCGCTATTGTGTACAAAAACTCCGCTCGCTAAAGCAAAATTATGAGTATTTGGCACTTCTATATCATATACATCTATTTTTCCGCTAAGTTTTATAATATCTATAATCTTGTGATTATAATTTGTCACTGCTTGTATAGCATCCTTTTTGTTTCCTCTAAAAAACCTATCTGTGAAGGTATCAAATTTAAGCAAAGTTTTATCATTACGTTCTTTTCTGAGTTTATCATATTTTAATAAATCTATCTCACTATTCCTTTCAAAAAGTTCATGTAAAGCCTTTATTGTTTTCCTAAAATATGTTTTGTTATATGTTTTCATCCTTTTTTCTCTAAATTCTAGTGTCCATTGTTCTTTTGTTTTTTTACTCCTCCATTCAAGAAGTTTGATATTTCTCCATTGTTTTTTAGCCATCATTGATAGATTTATTCGTTGTTCAGGATGTGTTTTAAAATATTTTTTTACTCTTTTTGATTGTTTTTCAATATTTCTCTTATCATTCCAATATTTTTTTTGTTCTTTATTTAGACGATTCAAAACTTCCTTTTGATATTCTTTGTTGCTATAGTAAAACTCTAAATATCTATTTTTCTTATATTCTTTATATTCTGGATCTTCCCATTGTTTTTTAGCTTGTTTGCTAAGTATTTCTCTTGTCTTTGGATATTTCATCCTCTTGCTCATTTTTTCTCTGAATTCCTTGGTTTTTCTAATTTTCCTGCATTTTTCTTTTACTTCCTCCGTATGTAGTGTTTTACTTGCTAGATCTCTGTGATATTGCATATGTTCTTGTCTTTTTATTCTGGTAATATTTAAAGGATTGTTGTTAAGTTTATTAAAATCAATATGGTGTTTATGTGATCCATCTTTTGTAGAATAAATTTTATTTTCGATATTCCATCTGTCCGATAAGATGTGTGTAAAAATCCATCTATGATCTTCGTTATCATAGACTAGTTCATAACCTTTAATGGTAATTCTTTTTCCCAATCTAGAAATTTGCCTTCTAAGAGGCATAAGCGAGTCTTTAGTCGTGAGATTCTTTGCTTTCTTATATTTACCATCGCGCAGCATAAAAAGATGATCAGGTGTGCATAAAATTTCTTCCTTGTTGTTTAATATAACTTTAATTACTTCTGCTTTTTTTCTTGTAATCCTTGGATTTTTAATTTCTTCAATACCAATGCGACCATCATCTCTTATTGTATAACAAAAATTTCTTTTTCCCTGTTTATTTTCTTCAACTAGTTTTTTAAATGTAATGTCTCTTCCATCAATAAGTGCAATTTTTGTTTCTCCTGAAAAACAACCGCCTGCGCTATCGCCTTCGACAATATAAACCTCGGTTTTACTTGGATCAGTAATTGAGCAGTCAGCAAGTTTACCTGGTAGAGCAGATGATTCAAGCAAGCCTTTTCGTCTAGTAAGTTCACGTGCTTTACGTGCTGCTTCTCGTGCACGACTTGCTGTTAATGCTTTGTCAATAACTATCCTTGCAATAGCAGGGTTTTCTTCAAAAAACTCACCTAGTTTTTCTATTGTTAAGCTCTCAACAATTCCTCTAACTTCTGAATTACCAAGTTTTGTTTTTGTCTGTCCTTCAAATTGTGGTCTTCTAACTTTACAAGATATAACTGTGGTTATTCCTTCACGACAGTCTTCACCACTTAAACTGAAATCTTCGCTATCAAATAATTTATTCTTTTTACCATAATCATTTAAAACACGGGTAAGCGCTCCTTTAAAACCCGAAAGATGTGTACCACCTTCGTGGGTATTAATATTATTCGCAAAAGTAAAAATATTCTCTGTGTATCCGTCAGTGTATTGTATTGATATTTCAACTTCTACATCTTCTTTTTCAGCTTTAAGATAAATCGGATCTGTATGTAGTGGTGTTTTATTCCTGTTGATATGTTTGACAAATTCCTGGATGCCACCGTCGTATTTGAATGTGTCGTTCTTTCCATCACGCTCATCTGATATTTCAATTTGAAGCCCTGCATTTAGGAAGGCTAATTCTTTAAGTCTTGTGGCTACTGTGTCATATTTGATATCTGTTGTTTCAAAAATTTCAGGATCTGGTAGAAAAGTAACAGTTGTGCCGTTTTTTTCTGATATACCTATTTCTTTTAACGGTTCTGTTGCTAAACCATGATCATATTTTTGATAGTATTCTTTTCCGTTTCTTCTGACTATAGCTTCTAACCATTCAGAAAGTGCATTAACAACGGATACACCTACTCCGTGTAAACCACCAGACACTTTATACGCTTGGCTGTCAAACTTGCCTCCTGCATGAAGAGTAGTCATTACAAGTTCTAATCCTGATTTTTTATATTTTTTATGCGTTGCTACAGGTATTCCTCTACCGTCATCAACTACAGTTACTGATCCATTTTTATTTAATGAAACTTGGATTTTTGTGCAATATCCTGCTAAAGCTTCATCTATAGAGTTATCAACTACTTCATAAACTAGATGGTGTAATCCTCTTTCGTCTGTACTACCGACATACATAGCTGGGTTTTTCTTAACTGCTGCAAGTCCTTCTAGAACTTGTATGGAATCGGTATCATAACTATTGATTTTCTCTTTGTCCATGGCTTTTCACTTCTGATTTCTGACATACATTAATTTGATTAGTTTTTCAGTTACTTTTTTATCCCATCTCCTTCAGTAAATTTATGTATTTTTCATATGGAGTAGAAGCTAATAAATGTTACTATTCAAATATGCCGATTTTTTTAATAAATATTATAAAGAGTTCTAATAATATCGTTTGATATAGTTAGGAGGAGGCTCTTTATGAGAAAAAAAATATTTTATTTCTTGGTGGTTTTTATTTTTTCATTGTTATTTGTAAGTTTAATTGGGACCACCGCAGCAGCTGATGAAATCCTTGTACAACAATATGCACCAATCTTTTATTTTGAGAAAGATGAAACGTGTTTTCCAGTTGATGTTTCTTATCATATTGAAAATTCTAATCTTTATAAGGTGGATGAAGGTCAACAATATGATTGGGATGGTTCTGAGGAGACACTTTCTAATTATTTAGAGGATGATTATTATCTTGATAATCAGAAAGGTACAATTTATGATAAAGGTATAATAGATGATTATAGAACCAATAAATTAGACAGTTATACGGTTTATGCCCATGAAGTTTCAACTGAAGGAAGAACCATTATTCAATATTGGATGTTTTATGCCTTCAATCCAGGTACAATGAATCAACATGAAGGTGATTGGGAGATGGTTCAAGTTGTTATCTTTGGAGAAACACCAACCCAAGTAATGTTTAGTCAACATCATGCTGGACAGAAAGCCTATTGGGATCAGGTAGATAAAGATGGTAACAGCATAAAAGTATATGTTTCTAGAGGCAGCCATGCAAATTATATCCGCTCTTATTCCGGAGTAGTTGGAGTTGCCAATGACATTGTAGCCGATAATGGTAAAAAACTCACACCATCTGATTATAATCTTGTTATGCTAGAGTCTCAACCATGGCTTGATTTTGCAGGTCGATGGGGATGGAATGGTGCTACTGAAGAAGAGGCAGAAAAAGCATCACTTCTTGGGCAATCAGGACCAAATGGGCCCAAGTTTAGAGAAAATGGAGAGATGTGGAATTATCCAATTGTATGGGGCGATAGCCTTTTCCAAGCAGATAACAACGTATTTATTTTAGAATTAATACTCTATAATTTTGTAACCTTATTTATTATAATTACAATTATTGTAGTTGTAATACTTTTATATCGCATTTATCGACGTCATAAAAAAACAAGTCTTGGTCCACGAATTATTTCAATGTTTTATATTGATGGTATAAATGCCAAAAGTATAGGTAATATTCTATGTATTGTTGGAATAATTATTGCAATATATTCACTGATTATTCCATGGTATGTGATTTCTTCAGATGTCAATATTATTGGGTATGAAACAGAAGGTATGGCCAATATGATGATAGTTGATGGGATAAACGGTATTCAAATACAGATTCCTGGAGAAACTGGGCCTCTTCCCATGGGTTCTTTTACAGTACCTTTTTCCCTCTTAATTGGTATTAGCCTTGTGTTTTTAATATTTAGTACGATTGGTATTCATAAAAGTAAAAAATTAGGTAAAAAATATGTAGCTAAAGGGGTCAGACTTTTTGTTCCATTTATATTAATTTTTATAATTATTATGGCCTTGAGTATGATTCCATTTGAGTCTTTTGCTGATGTTGGTGATGCAAGTGTGGATATTGATGAGGTTGTTGGTGCAATTTCGGGCTCTCCATTTGGTGGACAAAAAATTGTTTCTATACCTGATGCTGATGGTCAGATAGAGTTACAATGGGGATATTCATTGGGTGGCTATTTACTACTTATTTCAGGAATAATTTTGATCATTTCTGGAATAATGGAAATAACTGCAAATGCATCTTTTTTTGAAGAAAAAATCAAGGAAAAACCTATTAAAAAAGAAAAATCCAAGAAATCTGATGAAAAATCACCTAAAGATGAGAAGACCGAAAAATCAGATGAAAAAAAGGACGACTAAGAACAAACACCGATATTCAAATTATCAGTAAATTCTAATAATGTATTTCTGCATATTGTAATTGAGGAGACAATGATTATTAACGCTGATTTACATATTCATTCTCGTTTTTCAGCGGCCACCAGCGACAAAATGACCATTAAAAACATCTCTCTTGAAGCACCACGCAAGGGAATTGATGTAATGGCCACAGGAGATTGTTTACACAATATATGGATGAATGAAATTAAAGAATGTAATATCATTGATGATGGGACCTTTGAATTAAACGGAACACGTTTTATACTTAGTACTGAGGTAGAGGATAAACATAGAGTTCATCATTTACTTTTTTTTCCTTGTTTTTCTGCAGTTGAATATTTTAAACAAAAAGTATCGTTCAAATCTAAAAATATCGATAATGATGGAAGGCCAAATATTAATATGGGTGGGGATGAACTTGCAGAGTTTGCAAAAGATGTTGATGCATTAATTGGTCCAGCACATGCTTTTACACCTTGGACTGCTTTGTATGCGTATAATAACTCACTTGAGGAATGTTATAAAGACCGTACTGATTATATTTCATTTGTTGAATTAGGACTTAGTGCAGATTCGGATTTTGCAGATAAAATACAAGAGTTACATCGTCTAACCTTCTTAACAAACTCAGATTGTCATAGTCCACATCCTGTGAGATTAGGACGTGAATTTAATCGATTTCAAGTAAATGAACCAACCTTTAATGAAATAAAAAAAGCAATTTTCAGACAAAGTGGAAATAAACCAGTAACCAATGTTGGTTTACCTCCACAGGAAGGAAAATATCATGAATCGGCATGTAGATACTGTTATACCCATTATACACTCGAAGAAGCTTTTAGGAGAAAATGGAAATGTAGTTGCGGAAAGCCAATAAAAAAAGGTGTAAAAGATAGAATTAACGAAAGAGCAGATTTTCCAACATCACAACATCCCGACCATAGACCACCATATATTCATTTAATTCCCCTTGCAGAAATCATCACCAAAGCAATTGGACAACGAAATCCTTTTACGCAAACTGTTACAAAACGTTGGAATGAATTAGTAACTGCTTTTAAAAATGAGATAAACGTTTTACTTGATGTTGATATTAATGACATTGCAAGATCAACAGCACCTGCTATTGCTGAAGCAATTCAAGCTTTCCGAGAAAACAAGGTAATTATTCATCCTGGTGGTGGAGGACAGTATGGAAGGATTGAACTTCCAACAGAAGAAAAAGAAATTACTGTTTCCCTAGGTCCATCAAATAGACAAACTAGTATTTTTGATTATTAATTTTAGATGATGATTATGAATTATGATCAAGCAATAGTTAGAATAAAAGAAATTATTTTAAAAAGCAACCCTTCTAAAATCCTGCAAAATTGTGTTGAATTTTTGTATGAAAATTTTGAAAAATACAACTGGTTAGGCATTTACTTTGTAAAAGAAAATAATTTGATACTAGGTCCTTGGAAGGGAAAACTAGCTACAGAACATACAAAAATCCCTATTGGAAAAGGAATTTGCGGTTCTGCTGCCAAATCTGGCACTACAGAGATAATTTCTGATGTTTCAGCAGATAAAAGATACCTTGCATGTTTTATATCTACAAGATCTGAAATAGTTATTCCCATAAAGAAAAATAAAAGAGTAATAGGAGAAATTGACATAGATTCAGATATTCCAGATGCATTCAAAAGAGAAGATGCCGTTTTTTTAGAAAAAATAGCAGACATGCTAGCCAAATATATCTAGGAATCAATTATATCAGCACTCAAGATCTTCATCACAGCCTTAGAAGGCTCAGAAAAGGTTCGTTCATCACTATATTGAGAATAAATGTTCAATGATTTAATGTTTACCCTTCAATAGCTCTTCCTGCCCTCTGTAATTTATTTACATAACTCTTACCCCATGAAAATGATATAACAGATCCTGAGAGATTGGCAATTACAAGAGCCCACCATATTCCTATTATCCCTGCATTAAAGATATACGTTGAGATCAACGCAAGAACAACTGTAAGGACAATTGTTCTTAGTAAAGTGGCGATAAGAGCGTAAATTCCTTTTCCTGTACCTTGGAACATTGCAGAAGATGCAATACCAAAAGCAGATCCAGGATAAAATAAACAAGTAATTTTTAAAAACATTTCAAGATCAGCTTGAATTCTTATAGCATCTGGAGATGTCGTAAAAATTGCTGTAATAAATGGTGCTAATAAAAAAATTGCAGCACCTAAAAAGATTTCAATAAAAAAACCTATTTTGGCAGCATACATATACGCAGTGTTTAATTTGTCATATGATTTCTCTCCAAAAGCAGCACCTGTTACGGATGTTACGGCTGTTGCCATACCAAGGAGAGGTAATATGGCAATCATTACCAATCTCCATCCAGTATTATAGATTGCTACTCCATCCTCACCACCACCAGCAATGTTAATAATTATAATAATTATAATCATTGTAATAGACATTGATAACTGTTGAACTGAAGCAGGTAAACCAACTCTAAAAATGTCTTTGATTATATTTTTTTTAAACTTAAAATCTTTAAATACAAATGATACGTAAGTATCTCTTCGAAAAAATAACCAATAGACCAAAATTGCTGAGGTTATTGACATTGATAAAACTGTAGCATAAGCAGCACCCGTTACCCCATAACCAAATGTATAAATAAAAATCGGGTCAAGTATAATATTTAGACTAGCACCAAACATCATGGCATACATTGCCCTATTGGCATCCCCTTCGGCTCTAAGAATTGCGTATGCAACATTTGTAAAAAACAAAAAAATGCTGCCTGCAAAGATAATTCGTCCATAAGAAATTGCCATGTTTGCTGTTTCAGTTGCACCAATTGAAGTTAGTAGTCTATCGGCGAATGTAAATAAAAGAATTGAAAAAATAAATGCGACTATTAACGTTATAATAATCGAATGTATGGCAACATTGTCTGCGCCTTTTTTATCTTTAGCACCAATGCGTCTAGAAATTGCAGATCCGCCACCTATCCCCAAACCTGTAGAAATTGAAATTATCATCATAAAAAACGGCATAACAAAACCAACTGCTGCAAGTGCACCTGTTCCTATGTCAGAAACATTATTTGCGGAAAAAAAATCTGCACCGAAACCAGAGACCCACAAAGCATCAACAAGATTATATATTGTATGAGCTGACATTGCAATTATCATGGGTATTGCAAGTTTGATGACAGCCTTTTTAGGTTCCCCTAGTAATGTTTCAATGCCTTTAGTCGTCATAATTGGTTTTGATGTTGGGTTGTTTTCAACTGAGGATTTCACTTTCACGGGTGGAGAGGTAATATCGAGTTGTATTTCAATATTTTGATATCATATTATCAATTAATATTAACAAAATTTTTATCAATAATTACTTTTTAAAATATGGGCTCGGAGAGATTTGAACTCTCGACCTCCGCCATGTCAAGGCGACGTCATAACCAACTAGACCACGAGCCCATGTTACTAATGTAACATATATCTTATTTTATTATTATATTTAATCTATATTATTTTTTTAATCGAAATGAAATATTTCTTTCTTGGATTTTTATGAGTTTTAGATTTTTTAATCAAGCGCTTGTTTTAGAAACTATGAAATACTCAAGGGATTAAATGATTTTTCATTAGTATCAAATTTAATTAGATATCATCTCCAACACTTTTTAATTACATGTTAAACAAACGTTTATATATAACAAATTATATAGTAACTATAGGTGATATATAATGGGCGATCCAACGACTATTCAATTAGATAAATCTGTCGTGAAATCCCTTAAACAAATTAAAGAACATCCTAGACAAACATATAATGAACTAATTTCCCGCATGATAGAACTTTTTAAAAATGTAAAAAAGAGAAACCAATACGATGAATTTCTTCATAAAATTCAACAACAGAAAATGAAGGAGATATGGGATAATAAAGAAGACGAGGCATGGGAAGATGCTTAAATCAGGCGATGTAATAATCGCCCAAATACAATTTACAGACACGTTTGAAATAAAGAAAAGACCTGCTCTTGTTTTATTTGAAGAATTTGATAACGTAGTTGTAGCAGGGATAACAAGCAATCTCGAAATGAAGGGTGTACCGCTCAGTAAAAAAGAAGGTGCTGTTAAAGACAGTGTGTTAAAATTAAACTATATATTCACAATATCAAAGGCAATGATCTCGAAAACTTTATTTCATTTAAATAAAGAAAAGAAACGCATAGTTATTAATGAATTAACTAAACGATTAAATGAATTGAATAAATAAACCAAATATTTAGAAAAAATATGTTTTGCCATAAATTGGTGTTCAATTCTCATTATAAGGGCTTATTATAGAAAAAGAAAAAAAGAGAAGATTATTCAAGTATTTCATAATCAGAAAAAAACCCAATAACCATTTTTCTAAACAGTAAACCGACCATTGGTGCAAAAAATCTAATATTTTCTCCACTCTTAATTTTAATAATTTCTGTACCCTCTTTTATAAAAAGAAATGAAATAACCTCAAAATCAATTGATTGTCCTGTCCAATTTGTTTGTTCCATCCTGCCAAAGACAAATAATTTTTTACCAAGAAGTTCTTCAATATTATTTTCGCTATTAGCTGTAAGATTATTAGTTGCTGATGCAACTCCTGTAATTAAAAACAGGATGCATATAAAAACTCCTATCATTTTCTTTTTCATTTTTATCACAATGAATTTAATTAATACAACTATACATTAAATTAATTTTCAATAATTTGAACAATAAGCAAATAAAAACAAAAAATTTTTTAATTTTTTTCCAATTATTTTACATTACTTTCTATGTAATTTTTTTGTAGGTGTATTTCACCTGCAGAAAGTAACTAAAAACAGTCCCTTGTTGTTGATCCGTTGAAAATTCTTATAAGAATGTTTTTCTATGTAAGAGGTAGGGTAAAGGAGTATATTACACTAAATTAAACTACCAATAGAATTGTAAGCAATACTAAATTATTTCATTCAGTGTGTTAAATTCCTCTCTAATTGTACAAACTTCTGACAAGAAATTTTAAATATTCAATATCTTTTTTTAGGATATGTAAGAAAATGGTCGATTGGTTATTGATTTCTATGGCAATTTTTATCATATCAATGGTCTTAGGAGTACTTACTGTAGTTTTAGTTTGTAAGATGAAAAAGGAAGGAACATACAAAGAACCAAACTACCATGTTTTTTATATTATGGGAATAGTATTACTCTTCATAGGTTTTGGCTTCATGGTTATATCCTTATTATTAGATTATTCATCTATAGTCTCTATTCCAATTTTTACAATAGGGGTTGTTTATTTGGCAATTGGTTTATCCCGCAAAGATACTTTGAAGAAAAATTAATACCACACTAGATTTGACAACCCAAATTTGTCATACTTATACTTTTCAGTACCAGTGTTAAGGGCTTATAAACAAATAAAATATTTAGTGTAAAACCGTGTTAATGCTTGATCAAAACATGAGTTAATTTTATATATAATGAATTTTATGGTTAGATTTGAAAATAACGGTTTTTAAGAAGTGATTTATTTTATAGTAGTGAGAAATATAAATGTTCCGATGTCAAAGATTTTTTATGTAAAAAAGTGTTTCAAGGATTCACAATAATCATTCGAGAGATAAAAAATATGGAAGCAATTATTCTCGCTGGTGGATTTGGTACAAGGCTAAGACCATTAACATATACAAGAGCCAAATCACTTTTGCCTATTCTAAATAAGCCTATGGTTTATTATTTGATTTCTACGCTACCTAAAAAGGTTGATAAAGTAATATTAGCTGTCAACTACAGAAAAGACCAGATTGAAGAATATTTTAATAAAAATGATTTTGGAAAAGAGATAATTGTAAACGAGGAGCCAAAACCATTGGGAACTGGTGGAGCAGTAAAATTTGCAGAAAAACATATATCTGGACCCTTTTTTGTTCTTAATTCGGATACAATTTATTCCTTGAATCTTAATGAAATGATAGAGTTTCATAAAAAAAACGAAGCTTTTTGTACTATCTCTCTTTGGCCTGTAGAAAATGTTTCTGAATTTGGCGTTGTCGACATAAAAGAAAATGGGAACGTTATAAGATTCGTTGAAAAACCAAGACCTGAAGACGCGCCATCCAATCTTATAAACGCTGGTGCATATTTTTTAAAACCTGAAGTATTGGATTACATTCAGACAGGTAAATTAGTTTCTATGGAGAAAGAGATTTTTCCAAAAATAATTGATGACACTGGAAAATTTTATGGGTTTGAATTCAAAGGCTACTGGATAGATGTAGGCAGAATTCAGAGCTATATCGATATACATAAAATTCTTATGAAAAACAAAAATCTACATAATTTTAAAGGAACCAATTCAATTATAAGTGGAAATCTAACCCATTCTTGTATTGGAAACAACGTTTTTATAGGAGATAATTCAAAAATTGAATCTACTGTTGTTTTTGACAAGACACATATTGGGAAAAACGTTATTTTAAATAATTGTGTAGTCGGAGAAAATTGTAAAATAGGAGTTAATTCACAGCTTAAAAACACAGTGATTGGAGATAATGAAATAGTAATTGAAAAATCAATTTTTAATAATAAAATAGTTTGGAATCAACCTATACCAAAAGGATATCCAAAAAAACAAATCGGGAATGTTATAGGAGAATAACCCATAAGAATTTTTACAAAAACCCCCTAATGCATATGTAATCAGGTTTTTATAAGAGACCATTAATTGCCGTGTGATGAAAATCGACATTTCTAAACACATTTTCAGAGCATATGATATTAGAGGAATTTACAACAAGGATATTTCACCTGATTTATTTCACAGAATTGGACTTGCTGCAGGAAAATATGTAAAGAATTTCATTGGTGGAAACCATTTAGCAGTAGGTAATGATATTCGTCCTTCTAGTCCTTCATTAGTACATGGGTTTATTTCAGGAGTGTCAGCATTAGGTGTAAATGTTGTTTATACTGGTACAACATCTTTTGGACAAACCCTGTTTAAGGGATGGGAACTTAAGCAAGATCTTATTGCATTTGTTACAGCCAGCCATCTACCTCCTGAATGGAATGGTATTAAATTTTACTATGGCGACGGGGTAGGGCTACCTGAGGAAGAATTAATGAAGATACGTGATTTCACTCTTAAAAATAACCTTGAGGTTGTTGGTTGGAAAGATGTTGGGATTGTAAAATCTGTAGATTCAAAAGCAAGTTATAAGAAATATCTTAAAACAAAATTTACTTTTAAGAAAAAATTAAAAGTTGCCTTGGATTGCGGCGGAGCAAGTATGACACTATCTGCCCCAGAAATCTTCAATGAAATTGGATTAGATACCAAAGCTATTTTTTGTGAACCCGACCCCTTGTTTTCAAAAAGACCTTCTGACCCTAAACCAAAGAATCTTTCAACCCTGGTAAACACAGTTAAAAATGAAAGATGTGATTTTGGAGTAGCTTTCGACGGAGATGGAGACCGGGCAGTAATAGTTGACAACTCTGGGAAAATATTATCCGCAGATGAAACAGGAATAATCCTAGGCAAATATGGTCTAAAAAAAAAGAAAGGTACAATTATTGTTAACGTTGAATGTTCAAAAGCAGTCAAAGAACAGCTTGAACCACTTGGATTCAAAATCAAACAAATAAAGGTTGGCCACACATTTTTAACCCTTGAAGCAAAACAAGAAAAATCACCCCTTGGCATAGAATCATCTGGGCATTTAATCCTACCAGAATATTTCTTGTTCGATGATGCAATAGTAGTTCCTTTAAAAATAGCAGAAATACTTGATAAAACTGAAAAAAGTCTTGAAGAAATATCTGCAGAGATACCAACATACCCAACAAAAAAAGAAGAAATCGATTGTTCTGATCAGATTAAATTTAATGTAGTCGATAAATTAAAAAATGATTTTTCCAAGGAATTTGAAAATGTAAACACAATGGATGGTATCAGAGTAGAATTTGATAATGGTTGGGTACTTATTCGACCCTCTAATACAAGTCCAATAATCCGCTTAACTGTAGAAGCAAATAAAGAAACCATTTTAAATCAATTAACAACAAAATTTATGAATAGAACTAATGAGGTCATAAAAAATCTAAAACAAAATAATGATTAAAGGCTGTTTAAAATGACTAAATTATTTGGAACAAACGGAATAAGAGGCATTGTCAACAAAGAAATGAACTGTGAACTTGCCCTTGGAATCGGAAAAGCATGGGGAACATATCTTAAAAAAAATATTGCAAGACCGAAAATCGCAATTGGAACAGATGCAAGATTATCAAATGGTATGTTAAATTCTGCAGTTACTTCAGGATTACTTTCAACTGGCTGCGACGTAGTTGATGTAGGATTAGTACCAACACCCGCGTTACAATATACTGTTAAAGAAAAAGATTTTGATTCAGGGGTTATCATTACAGCTTCTCATAATCCACCACAATTTAACGGTATAAAAGGAGTGGATAGTGACGGAACAGAATTTTATAAAGATGTTGAAGAAGAAATAGAAAAAATATTTTTTCAAAAAACATTTTTAATGGCTGATTGGAAAAATGTTGGAACACGTACAGCATGGAGCGGATCAAATGAACTTTACATTAATGGCATTTTATCAAATGTTGATGTTAATCTTATAAAAAAACAACAATTTCATGTAGCTCTAGATTGTGGACACGGAGTTGGGGGTGTAGTCACTCCGATTCTTCTTAAAAAATTAGGATGCAAATTAACTTCTTTATTTGAAGAACCTGACGGAACTTTCCCAGGTCGAAACTCTGAGCCAATTCCTGAAAATCTAGATGATTTAATAAAAACAGTGAAAGAATTAGATGTTGTATTCGGTATCGCCCAAGATGGTGACGCTGACCGTGCAATTTTTATAGATGAAAAAGGAATATATTTATGGGGCGATAAAACACTCAGTCTTACAGGTAAATATATTACCAAAGAAAAGAATGGTGGTATTTCAGTCACCCCTGTAACAACATCAACATGTTTTGAAGATGTAATACACGAAAGTGGCGGAGAGGTAATTTACACACAAGTCGGCTCACCAACTGTAGCAAAGGTTATGAAGGAGGAAAAGGCAGTGTTTGGGGGGGAGGAAAATGGGGGTTTAATTTTTCCTGAAATGCAATATTGTCGCGATTCGTCTATGTCCATTGCAAAAATACTTGAAATAATTGCAAAAGAAAAAAAGCCACTATCAGAGTTAATCGCCGAAATTCCAAAATACGAAATGTATAAAACCAAGTTAGAATGTCCAAATAAGAAAAAAGAGAGTGCTTTAAAAGCAGTAGTAGAAAAGGTTAAGGACAGTGAAGAAATCATTAGAATTGATCAAACCGACGGCGTCAAGCTATATATAAAGGACGGATGGATTTTAATGAGACCCTCTGGTACCGAGCCGATTTTTAGAGTATATATCGAATCAAAATACGATTATAAATTACAGCAGTTGGCTTCCAAATATAAAAAAATTGTAAAAGAAATAATTCAAAATATTATTTAATAATTTTTTATTAAAACATACCTTAAACTGCTAGGCAAATCTTATAAATAAGAAGAGTATACGCTATCAAATCCTTTTGAAAAAAGGATATATGAAAAAAAATAAATACTAAATTTAAATGTACTTAATTGGAGGTAAAAGTATGGCGGATAAACCACATATGAATTTGGCAATCATCGGTCACGTCGATCATGGTAAATCCACATTAGTTGGACAAATATTACTACAAACTGGACAGTTTCCAGCACACATGGTAGAAAAATATAAAGAAGAGGCAAAGGCAAAGGGAAAAGGAACATTCGCACTTGCATGGGTGTTTGATAATTTAAAAGAAGAACGAGAGAGAGGATTAACAATTGATGTGGCACATAAAAGATTTGATACAGATAAATACTACATCACTATTATTGATGCCCCTGGCCATAGAGACTTCATTAAGAATATGATTACAGGAACATCACAAGCTGATGCTGCTGTTCTTGTCGTTGCAGCTCCAGAGGGAATAATGGCTCAGACTAAAGAGCATATGTTTCTTGCAAGAACCCTCGGAGTCAAACAAATGATTGTTGCTATTAACAAAATGGACGATACAAAACCACCATATGATAAAAATAGATATGAACAAGTAAAATCAGATGTTGAAAAACTTGCAAAAAACGTTGGTTATAAAGATGAACAGTTGCAATACGTCCCAGTATCTGCATGGATAGGTGACAATATAAAAGAAAAGGGTAAAATTGAATGGTGGAGTGGAGACACTATTTTAAAGGCAATAGACAACTTTGTCCAACCTGAAAAACCAACCCAGTTACCGCTAAGATGGCCAGTTCAAGATGTCTACACTATAAAAGGTGTAGGTACAGTTCCAGTTGGAAAAGTTGAATGTGGCATTATGAAACCTGGTCAAAATCTAATTTTCAAACCTAGTACAAAACCAGGGGGAGTTACAGGAGAAGTTAAAACCATCGAAATGCATCATGAACAAATATCACAAGCTATACCTGGTGACAACGTCGGTGTAAACATGAGAGGTGTTAACAAAAACGACATACGAAGAGGAGACGTTGCAGGGCCAACAAATGCCCCTCCAACAGTTGCAAAATCATTCACTGCTCAGATCATGGTATTAAACCATCCCTCTGTAATAACAAAGGGATATACACCAGTTTTTCACTGTTATACTGCACAAGTGGCTTGTAGATTTGAAGAAATCAAAAAGAAACTTGATCCAAAAACTGGGCAAGTAAAGGAGGAAAACCCCGACTTTATCAAAACAGGTGATGCAGCAATTGTAAAAATCGTACCAACTCGACCAATGGTAATTGAACCCTCAAAGAAAATTCCACAACTTGGAAGATTTGCCATCCGAGACATGGGACAGACCGTTGCTGCAGGTATATGCCTAGACGTTGAAGAAGCAAAATAAACTCCTTTTTCTTTTTAATTATATCAATTGGAGTCGCAAAGGATGCCATCGCAAAAAGCACGAATATCACTTACCAGTACAAAATCACAAAAACTCGATGAAGTTTGTGATCAAATAAAGATGATCGCAGAAAGAACAGGTGTTGCAATACATGGTCCTGTTCCATTACCAACAAAACATCTTAAAGTACCTTGTAGAAAATCTCCAGATGGCGAGGGGACGGAAACTTGGGATCATTGGGAGATGCGAATCCATAAACGGCTTATCGATCTAGATGCAAGTGATAGAGTTTTGCGTCAACTAATGCGTATTCAAGTTCCAGATGGTGTCCATATCGAGATTGTTTTAAGATCATAAATATCTCCTTTTTTAATCCCCTAGTCTTTATATCTTTTAATTCTATATCAATTTTACAAAAGTATAATGCTGAGGTAGCAAAGCCAGGCCTACCGCGCCGGCCTTGAGAGCCGGTTCTCCTTATGGGGATCGGGAGTTCAAATCTCCCCCTCAGCGCTTATTTTCACCCTTTTTTTTATTTAATGCCAAACATTTAAATTGTTTTATTACATTTATTAGATTGAAAAAAATATGCAGAAAAATTATCCTTTATTGGAATTTTTAATCGTAGTATTAATTGCGTCAATATTGTTAGTTTCTCCTTGTGTCAGTGCTTGTGATTGCAATCGCTACTTTTCACCTAAATCCGCACCGGAATTATACAACTTTTTTATTGACGTAATTGAAACACAAAAACAAATGAATGAAGAAAATCCTTCTGATTTTGATATACATACACTAAATAAAAAAGAAATAATTGAAGAATCAAATTTTAAAATGAAGCAAAATTTTACTGATATTGATTCATTATATGAGCGATGTGGTTTAGTCGAACCAATAGACTGGTGGGTTAATGCACGTTTCGATCCATGTTTACCAACCCGAGATTTACCTGAATCTTTTGATTGGCGAGATGTTAATGGTACTGATTTTACTACTCCAATTAAAAATCAGGGTTCTTGTGGTAGTTGTTGGGCGTTTGCAACTGTTGCTCCCTTAGAATGCAATATAAAGATTAAAGATGGTGATGAAGTCGATTTATCTGAACAATGGCTTGTAAACTGCAACCAAGATGGCTGGGATTGCGATGGTGGATGGTGGGCTCATGATTACCATGAATGGAAGAATGATTCCTGTAATGGTACTGGGGCAGTTCTTGAATCCTATTGTCCATATACTGGCCAAGATGATACCTGCGGTTGTCCTTACCCTCATGATTATCTGATTAATAACTGGAGTTATATTGGAACATACAATGAACTACCTCCAATAAATTCCATCAAACAGGCAATAATGGACTATGGACCAGTTTCTGCTGCAGTTTGTACAAATACTCCTTTTCATAACTATGATGGTGGAATATTTACTGGCCCCTCCTGCTCCAATATAAATCATGCAGTTACACTCGTTGGTTGGAATGACAGCCAAGGCTCTGAGGGTGTATGGATTCTTCGTAACTCATGGGGAACTGATTGGGGCGAAGACGGGTATATGCGAATAGAGTATGGTGTTTCTTATGTTGGGTATGCTGCTTGTTATGTTAACTACACTGGCACACCAAAGATTAAAATTAATCTTCCTGATGGTGTTCCAGAGTTGATTAATCCTGGTGAGCCAACAAATATTACCGTTCAAATAGAAGAGAGTTATGATTCATATATCAATGGATCAGGTAAGATTTATTATAGGGATGACAATGGCACATTTATTAACTCATCTCTTATGTCAGTAGGTGGAAATTTATACGAAGCAATTTTACCTCCACCTAGCTGTGGTGAAAACCCAGAATATTTTTTCAGTGCAGAAGGAAATATAAGTGGAGTGACATACAGTCCATCTAATGCACCAAATCAAACATATTGGTCACTTGTAGGAGATCTTACAACTGTTTTTTTTGATGATTTTGAAACTGATCTTGGATGGACTGTGCAAAATGATTCAAATCTAACTGATGGTGCTTGGGAACGTGGAATCCCTGTTGGTGGTGGTGATCGCGGTGACCCCCCATCTGATTATAATGGTTCAGGAAGATGTTATGTTACTAATAATACTGATAATAATTCTGATGTTGATGATGGAAGAACTTGGTTGATATCCCCTGCAATAAATCTTTCAGAGGGCATTGACGCTAAAGTAGATTATGCTCTGTGGTATACAAACGATTTTGGAGGTAATCCAAACAATGATTTATTTAAAGTTTATGTTTCAAATG
>Ga0209427_10000563_pt1 | contig 40023 bp, 38 predicted proteins | sample DeeMarSWOR136_30_FD_187465 | JGI IMG/M metagenome (GOLD analysis project Ga0209427, IMG submission 187465) | Marine sediment microbial communities from White Oak River estuary, North Carolina - WOR-1-36_30 (SPAdes) (version 2) | ecosystem: Environmental > Aquatic > Marine > Intertidal zone >...
GGCGCTTGCGCGCCAAACTGCGCCAGTCGGACACCGTGGCACGCCTTGGTGGCGACGAGTTCGCCGTATTGTTGCCCAATGTGACCGAGAAATATGCCGGCATGGCTGCGCGCATGCTGTTGCAGGCGCTACGTGTGCCTTTCGAGGTGTCGGACCAGAGTCTCGATATTGGCGCAAGCATCGGCGTCGCGCTTTACCCGGAGCATGGCGTGGACGCCAACGTGCTGATCCAGCGCGCCGATGTGGCCATGTATTCGGCCAAACACACTCATGCCGGGCATGTGTTCTATGAAGCGCGCCTGGACGAACACAACCCGGGACGACTGATGCGCATGGGCGAGCTGCGCCGCGCCGTGGAACAGGAGCAGTTTGTCCTTCATTATCAGCCAATGGTCAGTCTCACCACCGGTCGGGTGGTACGGATGGAGGCGCTGCTACGCTGGCAGCACCCCCGCGAGGGCCTGATGATGCCCGACGCATTTGTCCCGTTGCTGGAACAAAGCGGGCTCATTCGAGCGCTAACGCCCTGGCTGCTGAACGAGGCGCTTACCTTCGCGCATGAACTGCACCAACAGGACCTGCCGGTAGTGCTTGCCGTCAATCTCTCGGGGCGCGACCTGCAGGACTTCCTTCTTGCCGATACGCTTGCTGAGCAGCTTGCCGCGCGCCAGGTCGAGCCAGGTTGGATTGAGCTTGAGATCACCGAGAGCGCTGTTATGGAGGATCCCGCGCGCGCACACGATCTGCTGCAACGGCTCGCCGATATGGGGTTGCGCATTACCGTGGACGACTTCGGCACCGGCTACTCATCGCTTGCCTACCTGAAGAAGCTGCCGGTGTCGGCCGTCAAGATCGACAAGTCATTTGTGGCGGGGATGGAGCGTAGCGAGAACGATGCGATCATCGTTCGCACCAGTATCGACCTCGCGCACAATCTCGGCCTGTCCGTGGTCGCCGAGGGAGTCGAGAGTGACGATCTGTTGCGGCAGTTGGCGGAACTCGGCTGCGACGTTGCGCAAGGTTTCTATCTCAGTCGCCCGCTCGCCCCTGATGAGCTTATCACCTGGCTCAAGGAGTCGTTTTGGGGCCTGCACTCCCGCACGACCGGACTTGACGCAGGGCGATCCCTGCACCACTAACCTCCCCGAAGTTTTATGCCGAAGCTGGCGCGCGAGGTGCCTTCGATCACGTACTCGCCACCACGCGAGGGCCTTGAGTGGGGTAAGATGCCGAGCATCATGTCTTACGAATGGCAGGTGAATGGCTATGGCGGCGGAGAATGGGCAGGTCGTGATCATTACGGGTGCGGTGGGCAACCTGGGAAACGCCGTCACCGAGGCTTTTAGCGGCGCGCGGCGCGTGCTCGTGGACCGATCGGCGCAGCGTCTGGCGCAGCGTTACCCGCCGCTGGTGAACGCAGCTGATACGCTGCTGATCGGGGACGTGAATCTCGCCGATGAGAAAGACGTGCGGCGCATCGCAGCGATGACGCTAGAGCGATTTGGACGGATCGACGCACTGCTGAATACCGTCGGCGGGTTTACCGGCGGCAAGCCTGTGCATGAGGAGGATCTTGCGGTCTGGGACCGCATGTTCGAGATCAATGTGCGCACCGCGTTGCTGAGTTGTCGTGCCGTCATCCCGCAAATGATTCGCCAGGGAACGGGCGCCATCGTCAACGTCGCCGCTCGAGCGGCGCTGGCCGGGGTGGGCGGGCTCGGGGCCTATTGCGCGGCGAAGAGCGGGGTTATCCGTCTCACCGAGAGCATCGCGCAAGAACTGAAGCCGCACGGCGTTCGGGCCAACTGCGTGCTGCCGGGCACCATCGATACCCCGCAAAATCGCAAGGACATGCCGGAAGCGGATTTCAGCAAGTGGGTGGCGCCCGCAGCTATTGCCCGCGTGATGGCATTCCTGGCCTCGGATGCGGCGGGTGCCATTACCGGTGCTGCAGTACCGGCCTACGGTCGCAGCTAGGAGGCCAGCCCGCCTCTCTGCCAGCCTGCTCAGCTGCGGGCTGCAGGGGACAAGATTCGGGAGTCGCAGCGCAACGATCTGTCAAGCCCAAAAGCGATCCGATTCGCCGTTTATGCACACGGCGTCGGGTTTCCGATGGCTACCATGACTTCTTGATCGTCACGCCGACCGCTGCTCGCGCAACATCTCCCAACATATTGAAAAAATTAGTAGAAATTCAGTAGATTAAATTTTAATCAATCTGACATTTCACGGCAGTTGCGCACGGCAGAGCATTTCGCGGAGCCCTTCACCCACATTGTTATCCACAGAAACTGTTAGTAACCAACGTTTGCTTTCGGGACAACGATTTAGGTGGAACTGGTGACCTGCAACTCAACGTGGAGCGGAATGTTTCACGCGCCGGCGCCGCGTTGACCACGAACCGCAGCCCATTCAGAGTCGCGCGATGACGCGAGCTCACCGCGTGCTTCAGGTCGCGGTCCCCGCGCCGCTCTTCAAGCACTTCGACTACGACGTTGGGGCTAATCCACCGGCGCGCGGCGTCCGCGTGTTGGTGCCCTTTGGCCGCGGAAAACGCGTCGGCATCGTATTGGGGGTCTCCACTGAGTCGACGCTTGCTCCAGAGCGCCTCAAGGGCGTCCTGGATGTGCTTGATGATGTGCCACTGTTTCCGGAGCGCCTCATTTCACTGCTGGAATGGGCCGCGACCTACTATCACCACCCGCTCGGCGAAGTATTGGCGGCGGCCCTACCGGCAATCCTGCGCTCGGGTCGGCCGGCTGAGGCGCTTGGCATCCGATTCTGGGTGCTGACGGAGACGGGGCGCGCGATGGATCTCGGCCTCCTGAGTCGCGCTCCCGCGCAGCGGCGCATCGTACAGGAGCTCGCCGCCGCGGCTGATGGTCTTGAGGCCGCTCAGCTCGCTGAACTGCTGCCCGCACACGCGAGCCCATTGCGTGCGCTGGTTGAGAAGGGCCTGGTGGCGGTTCATGAACGCGACTGCCTCGCTGGAGGGTCGCAGGCACTGACGCCCGGTCCGAGTCTCAATGCATCGCAGCAGAGTGCGGTAACGGCGATCAGCGGCGCGCTTGATCGCTTCCAGTGCCATTTGCTGCACGGTGTTACCGGAAGTGGCAAGACGGAAGTCTATCTGCATTCTATCGAGCTGGTGCTCGCCCGGAACAAGCAGGCGCTCGTGCTGGTGCCGGAAATCGGTCTCACACCGCAACTTGTGAATCGCTTTCGCGCCCGCTTCTCGGTGCCAATCGCGATGCTGCACTCCGGACTTTCCGATCAGGAACGATTGTGCGCGTGGCTCGCCGCCCAGGATGGGCGTGCGCCAATTGTGCTCGGTACTCGCTCGGCCGTGTTCGTGCCGCTAAAGTCTCCGGGCATCCTCATCGTGGACGAGGAGCACGACGGCTCCTATAAGCAGCAGGATGGTTTTCGCTACCACGCCCGCGACGTGGCGGTCATGCGCGCCGCGCGCGAAAAGATCCCGGTCGTGCTCGGGAGTGCTACGCCATCGCTCGAGAGCATGCAGAATGCGCGCGAGGGGAACTACCAGCTAATCGAGCTTCCCGAGCGCACTGGCGCGGCCATCTTGCCCACCGTGCAATTGCTCGATATGCGGCGGCTGAAGGCCGCAGACGGGCTATCTGCGCCCCTGCGCGAGGCCATCGCCGTGCGCCTCGCGCACGGCGAGCAGAGTCTGCTGTTTCTTAATCGCCGCGGTTTCGCACCGGTATGGATGTGCCACGATTGCGGCTGGGTGGCCTTTTGCCGGAGATGCGATGCGCGCCTGTTCTACCACCAGGGTCATCACAGGCTCCGCTGCCATCACTGTGGGCACGAGGAGCCGCTCGCCGAACACTGTCCCCAGTGCGCGACAGGCCAGCCTAAGCCTCTCGGCGAGGGGACCGAGCGCATCGAAGCAGCCATTGCGCGCTGTTTCCCCAGCGCGCGCATCGAGCGCATCGATCGGGACACGACACGTCGCAAGGGATCGCTCGCGGAAAAGCTCGCGCGCGTGCATGCCGGCGAGGCCGATATCTTGGTCGGCACGCAAATGCTCTCCAAGGGTCATGACTTTCCGAACGTCACCCTGGTAGGGGTGCTGAATGCAGACCAGGGCCTTTATAGCGTGGACTTCCGGGCGCCGGAGCGGCTATTCCAGCAGATCGCACAGGTAAGCGGTCGCGCCGGGCGTGCGGAAAAGCCCGGCGCGGTACTGATTCAGACCTGGCATCCGGACCATCCGTTGTTCGCCGCGCTGGCGCGGCACGATTTCCCCGCGTTCGTGGACTTCGCATTGAATGAACGGCGCGAGACGGGCTATCCGCCATTCAGCTTTCTTGCGCTACTGCGCGCCGAATCGCCAAAGCGCGATGCGACTTACCGGTTTCTGGAGAACGCCCGTGCATTGGCCGGAGCGCCGCCGGAGGTCTCACTCACCGACCCGATGCCGGCGCCCATGGAACGGCGCCAGGGTCGTTACCGCGCGCAGCTGCTCGTTCAGTCCCGGAATCGCAAGGCGCTGCACGCGTTTCTGCATACATGGGTTTCCGGGCTCGCGGAAAGCGCTGGTGGTCGAAAGGTGCGCTGGTCGCTCGACGTCGACCCACAAGACCTCTTCTGATCTCGGCGTGTGATCAGATGCGCCGTCGGAACCAGCCGGTGAGCGAGAGTCGTTCATGAGTGGTTGGCAGGACTTCGTGTGCTACAGAATTGCTGAGAAAGCACACAAGCGTGCCGCCCTGCGGCGCGACGTCGCGGTAAGGCGAATCAGCGCGTTCGCTCTCAAACAGGCGCAGGTTGCCGCCCCAGACGGATTCCCATGTCTCGTTGAGATAGAGCACGGCCGATACCGCACGCCGGGGATCGCCCCGAAATCGATCCACATGCCGTTGGTAGAAGCCTCCTGGAGGATAAAGTGCAAAGTGGCACTCGTAGTCAAGTAACCCGAGGAACAGCCTCTCGTTAAGGGCTAACCGAAGCGCCTCCATCTGCGCGAGGTAAGCGCGTCGCACATCACTGTCAGGCGTATCGAGCCACAAGATGTGATCGCCGCGAACGTCCGGTCGCAAGACGCGCGTCTCTCCCATGCCCACCCGGGCCGCATGGAAGCGTCCCGCCGAGAATGCGGTGCGCGATTCGCTTGCCAACTCCAGCACAAGATCAGGTGCGAGGAAACCCGCTCGAATGGCGACACCCGTGCGCGCCAGTGCATCAGCAATATCGGCGGCCGCGCTGGGGTCGATCACAGCGGGCGTACGATGGGTTCGGCGATTTCGCGTCCGCTACCGTCGTTCACGAGACGGTAAACGTCCCAGTGCCGGGTGCCGTCGATGCCGCACAGCCCATAGCGAAATGGCATGTCGCGACCGACCAGCGCGAAGCGCAGATCGTTGAACCAAACGCATCGACGATCACCGGCCCGGTCAATGCGGTAGAGCGCGGGAAACAGTGCAAAGCGGCGAAACCGCGAAAAGCTCGCCGAGTGCCAGACTCGTTCAGCCAGTTGGGCCTCGATCGGTGCGTCGCCAAAACGCGCGATGCGCTGCCACTGCAACTGATCTTCCGGACGATAGGAAGCAGCGACCCGGCGGAGCCAAGAGGCCTCAGGCGAAACCGGAGCCGGCGCCTCGCGCGTCAGGAGATCCACGTAGGCGAGGTGGTAGCTGTCCTTGCCCTCGAGCACCACCATCCAGTTGAACGGTGAGAACGGCTGGGGAAGCGCCGATACGGCGGTGCCTGTGAGATGTTGGTCGGCGACATAGCGCGTTCCGATGGCCACAGCGCGCTGATGCATAATTCCCTGAAGACCGATGTAGCCAGCCAGCACTGCGAGGGCGAACACCGCCGGCTGGCGCGTCGCGCGCCAGATTGACGAGGCCGCGAGGCCTGCGATCAAAATGGCCGTGAAGTACGGGTCGATAATAAACGTGGTCGGCAACTGCAGGCGCCAGTCCGTGAGCGGGGCAAGCACCATGGTGCCAAAGGCGGTAATGACATCACCGCCGATATGGATTGCGATACCGAGGGCGATGACCGGCGTAATGGCGCGCCACGAATAGCGCCGGCGCAGCAGCAGCCAAACCGCCAGTCCAAGCACTGCCGTCCAGACGGGCAGCATGACGACCGAGTGGGTGATACCGCGATGGGTGGTGAGATAGGTGAGCGGGTCCAGCAGCAGGACAACAATGTCACTATCGGGAAAGGCAGCTGCCCAGAAGCCGAGCCACAGTCGCGTACGGCGCGGCAGCTCGCCGGCCCCCGGCGCCGCGGGTTCGGTCGCGCGCGCCAGGAGCGCGCCGGAAAGGGCGTGAGTAAGTGTGTCCATGCGGCGCAGAGCCAGACCGAATCAGTCTAGCATCGCGCGCGGCACATTTAACCCGCCGCGAGTTCGCGCCGCTCGTAGAGGAAGTAAACGAGCGGGATCACGAACAGCGTCAACACTGTCGAGGCGAACGTGCCGTAGATGAGCGACACGGCGAGGCCACCAAACACCGGGTCGAAGGCCATGATTAGCGTACCAAGTATGATCGCCGCGGCGGTCAACATGATGGGACGCAGGCGCGTGACACCCGCTTGCAGGACGGCCTCGTCGAGCGCATGACCTGCACGGCGGTACTCGAGAATAAAGTCAATCAGCAGCAGCGAATTCCGAACCACGATGCCAGCCAACGCGATCACGCCGATCATCGAAGTGGCGGTGAAATACTGGCCCATGATGGCATGTCCGGGCAGCACGCCGACCACCGTAAGCGGGATTGCCCCCATGACGATCAACGGAACGGCAAACGACCGGTAATAGCCGACCAGTACGAGATAGATCAGGATGATCGCGACGCCGAAGGCGGCGCCGAGGTCGCGGAACACATCGAGCGTGAGACGCATTTCGCCGTCCCAGCGCACGCTATACCCGGTTGTATCCGGGTCAGCCATGAAATACTGCGTGAGCTTCACATCGTCCGGCAACTGGTTGGCGCCCAGCCAGCGCCACATTTTGAGCACTGCATACACCTGGCTGGTCGTGGCGAGCTCGCCGGTAACGTACACCACCGGATACTGGTCCTTGTGCAGGATCGGTTTCGGCGCGGTAACGCGCTTGATCCGGGCAATGCTGGAGAGCGCCACCTGGCGGCCCTGCGGTGTCGTGAAGAACACCCTGTCGAGATCAGCGGGGCTGCGGCGACCGGAGGTCGGGATCCGAAAGCGAATTGGCACCGGCTCCTTTTCAAGCTCGAGGTGCACCGTGGTGACATCCATGCCGGCGAGGAAAGCGTGCAGCGTCTCCGCGACCTGCGCCGGCGCGATTCCGGCCAGCATGGCTCTTTCGCGATTGATCACTATGTCGTATTCAACGTGGTCGTCAGTGACCGAGTCGTCGATATCGACAACGTCGGGAGTTTTCGCGAAGACCTCGCGCCGCAACTTGCCTGCGATCTCTCGCAGCCGTTGGTAGTCTGGACCATACAGCTCTGCAAGGATGGTGGCACGTACCGGCGGGCCGGGCGGATCCTCGACGACCTTGATATTGGCCCCGGTCTCGGTTGCAAGCCGCGCGAGCGGCGCACGCAGCGCGAGCGCAATGTCGATAGAGGAGGTCCAGCGATCATGCTTGTTGCGCAGATTGACGCGCACGTCCGCCACGTTCGGTCCCCGGCGCAGCCCTGCGCCGCGCAGCAGACCATTGAAGTCCACCACTCCTGACTCACCGACCGTGCTCTCGTAGGTCTGGACATGCGGATTGGCACGCACCACATCTCCCACCAGGCGGGCCACGCGATCGGTTTCCTCCAGTGGCGTTCCCTCGGGCATGTCGATCGTGACATTGAAGGTGTTGGTGTTGTTCTTGGGCAGCATTTTGAACTGCACCAGATTGAACGCCGGTAGCAGCATGACGGCGAGCATCAATGCCCCAATACCCCAGAAGAAGCGCACCCGTGCACCGCGCTGCGAGAGCAACCGGCGCAGGAGCGGCTCGTAGCGCATCTCGAGCCAGCCGCGGCCATGGTGCTCCACCCCCTCATGTTCGTGGCCGCGTACCTTGAGAAAACGATACGCCGCCCAGGGCGCGACGGTATAGGCGATGGCAAGCGAGGTAAGCATCGCAATCGGAACGTTGAATGGAATCGGGGCCATGTACGGCCCCATCATCCCTGTGACCCACAACATCGGCAGGAACGCCAGGATCACGGTAAAGGTGGCGAGATTGGTTGGTTTGCCGATCTCGTTGACCGCCAGCACGGCGTGTTTCAGGCGATCGATCCCGTTGCGTGCGTAGTGGCGGAAGATGTTCTCGATAACGACAATCGAATCATCCACCAGCAACCCCAGTGACAGGATGAGTGCGAACAGTGTGATTCGATTGATGCTCTGGCCAGCGATCAGGCCGACCGAGAGAGTGATGAAGAGGATAAGAGGGATGGTGACGGTCACGATCGACGCCGCGCGCCAGCCAAGAAAAAGCACGAGCAGTGCGACCACTGTGGCAATGGCGATCGCGAGATGTTCCATCAGTGTGTTGACGGCATCGTTCGCCTTGGCGCCATCGTTGCGCGTGACGTTGACGTCAATACCAGCCGGGATAACGCTTGCTCGCACGCTCTTCAGCTCGGCAAGCACGTTGTCGGCAACGGTCACCGCGTTGCTGCCGGCCCGCTTGGCGATCGCAATCGTCACGGCCGGCACTTCGAAGTCCGGCGGCCGCTTTCCATCGAACGCCGGCCCATAGCCGATGCGGTGAACTCGCTCGGGTTCGCCGTAGCCGTCGATGACGCGGGCTACATCCTTCAGGTATACCGGACGGTGCGCGGCCAGCGCTACGACGAGACTTGCGACGTCCCCAGCCGTTTTGAGCGCGCCGCCGGCCTGGACGGTGGCCATGCGGTTGTCGGAAATGAAGCCACCCGAGGGGATGTCCACGTTGGTCGCCTCGACCACACGGCGGATATCGGCGAGCGTGACGTTATAGCGGTGCATGCGCTCGAGATCGAGATAAACGTTGATGCGCCGTGGTTCACCACCGTGCAGGAACGTGAACGACGTATCCTCGACCCGCCGCAAATGCTCGAGCACGTCGCTAGCAATGCGCCGGAGCGTGCAGGGATCGCGTTCGCGGCAGGAAAGCGAAATCGTCAGGATCGGTACATCATCTACATCGACCGGCTTGACCAGCGGTTGTTGGGTGCCCGCCGGCATGCGGTCGATGTTGCTCATGATCTGGTTGTAGAGCTTGACGAGCGAGTCCTCCTTGTCCTGCCCGACCTTGAACTGCACCGTGACGACGCCAAGTGAATCCATGGCGATGCCGTAGGTGTGGTCGATGCCCGCCATTCCCTGCAAGATGGCTTCGAGCGGCTTGACGATGAGCTGCTCGATCTCCGTAGGCGAAGCGCCCGGCTTGCTGATCATCACGTTGGCCGCTGGCACCACGATCTTGGGGTTCTCCTCGCGCGGCGTGACGAGGAACGCGAACAAGCCGGCGAGGAAAGCAAACAACATGATCAGCACCGTGAGCTTGCTGTCGACGAAATATGCCGCGACCCGCCCGGCGAGATTGAGCGGGCTGTCAGGGGATGTGCGCTGCTTGCTAGCCATGGCTTGTCGCGGAATGCTGTTCGGAGCCTCGGATTGCCGCGGTGCGGCTACTGTTTGCGAATCGGCCGACCGTCATACAGGCTGATGAGTTCGCCCAGCACAATGGTTTCGTTACCGGTGAGGCCGCTAAGGATTTCAACTTCGTTTGCGCCAAGGGTTCCGCCCGGCTTGATCATTCGAAACCGCGCGAGCCCGCCATCCAGCACATAGACGCCGGTGATGCCGGCGCGCTCAACAAGCGCGGCACGCGGCACGCGCGTCGGGAGCTCACCCCGCAGCGTAATCACCGGACGTTCGACGGGCTGTGCTTGCTCGATGGGGCGCGGCACCGGGTCGCTACACGCCGCGAGCGCCGCCGCACCAACCAGCACGAGAACGCGCGAAATGCGTCTGGCGATCATGGCTGTGGCTCTCCGGGTGGTGTGAAGGCTCCCTGTGCCAGCGCAAGTGCCGCCTGGCTGACTTCGAGGCTCAGACGCGCACCGAGCTCTTCGTTGCGCGCCTCCACCAGCGCGCGTTCGGCCTGTAACAGATCGATCAGGATGGTGCGACCCTGCCCATAGCGTAGCTGCACCTGGCGGACTGTTTCCCGGGCGCGTTCGACGTTACCGGTCGCAATTTCGTGCCGCTCGCGCGCCTCGCGCAGCGCCTGGTAGGCATCGCCCACCTCCTGGCGCACGCTCTGAGTACGCGCCTGCACCTGCCACTCCGCCCGTTTGGCCTCCGCCGCGGCGGCAGAAACGCCCGCGCTCGCCTGGCCGCCGGAGTAGAGATCAAGTGCCACCACGCCCATGACGCTGTTCGAGCTATCGTTGGCATCGCCATTGTCGAAACGATTGTGCGTCGCGACCAGGTCGACTTGCGGGAGGTGCGCGGCACGCGCCGCATCGACCTGCGAGCGGGCCGCGAGCTGCACGGCCTGCGCAGCGGCGAGGTCCTTGCGCCGGGCCAGCGCCGTTTGTTCGAGCGTTGCCGGCTCGGCAGGTTGCGGCGGCATCGAAACGCTACTGCCCGGGTAGGGCGTCACCGACGGCTCGACCAACGGCGGCAGGCCCATCACGCGAGCCAGCTGATGACGCGCCCGTTCCAGACGTGTGCGCGCCTGCGCGCGAGCTGATTGCATGGCTGCGAGATTGACCTCTGCGGTGAGCTTGTCCGAGGAGACGATGCGTCCTTCGCGCGCAAGGCGCGCGGTAGTGTCTGCATGCTGAGTCGCCGAGCCAACCGCATCCTCGGCAATGATGAGTCCCTGCTCGGCGAGTTGCACATTCAGATACGCTTGCAGGCAGTAAAACGCCGTGAGCTCGCGCGCCCGTTCAAACTCAAGTTGGGCAGCCTTGGCCATCTCGGCTGCGCCCTCTGCCTGTGCACTCACGCGCCCGCCGGTATAGAGCGACCAGCGCAACCCCAACTGCCCCAGGTAGAGCTCCCGATACCCGGGATTGTTTAGCCGCGCGGGATCGAAGTCCTGCGCCGTGACGCTGCGGGTATTGAGTCGGCCGGCGAAGGCATCGAGCGCATTGTTGCTGCTGCTCGCGCTCAGGTTCAATCCAAGTTGCGGCAATTGCGCGCCACGCGCGGCATCGCGCCGGCTGCCGGCGGCGGCGGCTTGCTCGCGCATGCCAAGCAGATCAGGGTTGTGCTCAAGAGCGTAGTGAATTGCCTGTTCGCGGGCGAAGACCTCGGCGTGCGCAGGTGCCGCAAGCAGACTCAGGCCGGCTGCGATCACCAGACCGCGCAGCAGCAAAGAACGTTCCCGTCTCGGTATCGATTCTCGCATGGCCCGCTTTCCGCTAGGGTTCACAGCGCCTAGATACTGGCGCGGGGACAAAAAATCAATGATGCCGGTCAAGCTCAAACCGGTCGCGCCACCACCAGGATCACGGCGCCGACCGGAACGAGCACGGGCAGTTCATTGAACCAGCGATAGTAGACATGGCCATGGCGGTTGCGGTCACCGCGAAAGTCGCGCAGCAGTTTTGCGCAATACGCGTGGCATGCGATCAGTAGCGCCACCAGCGCAACCTTCCACTACAACCATGCGCCATCGACACCGTAATAGAGCCACAACTACAGCCCAAACGCGATCGTCGGCACGCCGCCCGGCGTCATGATGTCAAAGAAGAGCTTGCGCTCCATTACCTTGAATCGCTCGTTGCCGGCGCGATCCGCAACGTCGCCGCCGGGCGGACAGATGAGCGCGTGGTACACGAACAGTCGCGGCAGGTAGAAAAGTTCCGCGAACCAGGTGACCATGAAAATGACATGCAGCGCCTTGATCCAGAGCATGGCGACGACGCGTGTCAGGAGCGAGCCAGTTCGAGTTCGATCGCCTGGCGCAGGCGCGCCGCATCGAGCAGGCCGGCGTGTGAATACACAATGCGTCCGCTCCGGTCCAGCAGGAACGTTGCCGGGATATAGGGCACGCCTCCGAACGCCCGCACGGCGTCGGCGCGCACGTCGAGTGCCACCGGATAAGGCAGGTGATGCTGCTCCGCGAATTGCGCGACATGCAGCGGGGGATCGTAGGGCATGGCTATCGCGAGCACGGCAACGCGCTGCGGCGCAAACTCTGCATGCAGGGCAAGAAGCGCGGGCAGCTCTTCTACGCACGGCGCGCAGGAGGTCGCCCAGAAATTCACCAGCAGCGGGCGACCCCGAAAGTCCGACAGCTTCGCCTCGCGGCCATCGAGCAGCGCGAGCGGGAAATCCTCCACCGCGCGCGGTGCGCGCCATGGCAACCACCATATCAGCATCGCGGTGGCCACGCTGATCAGCACCAGCGCCAGCAGCATCGAGCCGCGGCGCTTGAACAGCGAAGAGGGCTTGCGCATGGCGGCATTGTACCGCCGCTGTGAAGACGTCAGGGACAAAAAAGAAACCCGGCACTCGCCGGGTTTCCGATGGACACAGTCGTCTTTGGGCGACCTAAAAGCGCCAGTTGTAACCAACGCTCCAGTAGTTCATGTCCTCCATCAACGTGACTTCAGCGTCAAGCGTTCCGCCCCCAAGCTTGAAGCCGGCGCCAACCCCGAAGGCCAAGCTGGTGCCGTCGCTCGCTTCGCTGCCGCCCCTGTCAACTTTGAAGTCCTGGTGAGAGATACCACCTTTGGCCTTGAAACTGATCGATTCAGTTAGCGGGTAGATGTAGGCACCATACGCGGCCAGCGTCGTAATACCCCAGTCTCCGTAGGCACCCGCATCGCCATCCAGCAGGGTAAAGTTCACCTCGCCTTCAACGGCCAGTCGCCCACCGCCAAGATTCGCGGCGATGGCGGAGTCCGGGCCAAGCAGGTTGTAGCCTCCATAAACGCCAATCGCAAAGGCCGGGTCGAATCCACTATAGCCCGAGTCCATGAAGCCAACCTTGCCGCCAAGGTAGAGGGGGCCCGCAGCGTGAGCGTTGGAACCAACCGCAAGTCCTGCGACGAGCGCCATAGCCGCAATGATTTTCTTGATGTTCATTCTTGAGTCCTCTGGTTCAATTCATTCACTCTGATGGTACGTCTTGCGTCCGTGCCGTGCGAAACGCTGCACGACGAGAATTTTACACCCGGTTGCGCTTCAATAGTCGAGGCGAAGCGCGCCACAGTCGAGAGGAAGAAGGCGAAATGGTCCGCCTATCCAGGAATTGAGCGCGTCCATCAACAAATCTACAAGAAGAGCGGAACCAGATCATTGAGATAGCGCTGTCCGAGCGAGGTCGGTCGAAGGTGAACGACGTCTTCCTCGATCAAACCGCGCGACTGGGCAATCTCGAGCTGACTGACGATCTGACCGATTGGCAAGCCGGTGCGTTCATCAAACAACGACTTGTCGAACCCGGTGGTCAGACGCAACGCGTTCATCATGAACTCACCAACGGCCTGATTGCGGGTGAGGCGTGACTCACCGCCGATCGCATCCTTCGTGCCGGCAGCAGCCAAATAGGCGGCCGGATGCTTTTGCTTCCATTGCCGGGCGATCCCCGAGGGATCGGTGAGCTTGGCATGCGCACCGGCCCCGATGCCGAGATAGTCACCAAACCGCCAGTAGTTGAGATTATGCGAGCACTCGCGACCGGGTTGCGCGTAGGCCGACACTTCGTACTGGTGGTAACCGGAGGCGGCGAGAAGTCGCTGAATTGCCTGCTGCATGTCCCACAACGTGTCGTCCCCCGGCAGGTTGGCCGGCGGGTTGCTGGCAAACCGCGTGTTGGGCTCAATGGTGAGCTGGTAAACGGAGAGATGCGTCGGTGCGGCGCCAATCGCGGTGTTGATATCGGAAAGTGCCTGCGAGAGCGTTTGACCGGGTAGGCCGAACATCAGATCGAGATTGAAGTTGTCGAAGCCTGCATCACGCGCGGCCCGCGCTGCCTTGAGTGCCTCGGTACTTCCGTGGATGCGGCCGAGCGCCGAGAGCTTGGCGTCGTCGAAACTCTGGATGCCGATCGACAGGCGGTTCACGCCGGCTTCGCGAAAGGCGCGAAACCGCTCGAGCTCTGCCGTGCCGGGATTGGCCTCGAGCGTGATTTCGGCCAGCGGCGCAAGCGGCAGGCGCGCCCGGATCCCGGAGAGCAACCGGTCGATGTGCTCCGGATCGAAGAGGCTTGGCGTGCCGCCGCCCAGAAACACGCTGTGCACGGTTCGGCCCCAGACGCGCGGCAGGTCGTGTTCCAGATCGCGCAGCAGTGCCGCGACGTATTCATTTTGTGGCAGCTCGTCGCGTAGCGCGTGCGAGTTGAAATCGCAGTACGGACACTTACGCACACACCACGGCAGGTGCACGTACAGCGAAAGCGGAGGAAGCGAGGAGAATCGAAACATCGGTGGACGAGGGGGTGACGAACCCGCACAGTCTACCATCGGCACGAGCGAGCCGTGCGGCCCCTCAGGTGTGCGGTACGTCGACGGGAGCGCGGCGAGCCTGTGGCAATGTGACGAGCAGCACGCCAGCCAGCGTAATCACCATGCCGGCAACCTGCAGATCTCCCAGCGCTTCATCGAGCAGCCACCAGCCGAGCACCACCGCCACCAGCGGGTTCACATAGGCATAGGTCCCGAGCACGGCGGGACTCACTTCGTGCACCAGCCAGATGTAGGCCGCGAACGCAAAGCACGAGCCGAACACGATGAGGTAGGCGAGAGCGGAAAGCGCGGCCGGGTTCCACACCCAGCGCGGGGCTTCACCGGCAACAACACCCATGAGGCAGAGGATCGCACCGGCGATGAATGATTGGCAGCCCGCGAACATGAGCGGTGGCGTGGCCGGCCGCACGCGCTTCATGTAGATCGAGCCCGATGCCCAGGCGAGCGCCGCGAACAGGATTGCAAGCTGGGCGGCAAACTGTTCGAGCAACATCGGTCCGGCCGGCACCAGCAGCAGTGCTGCGCCGACGAACCCCAGTGTTAGCCCGATCAGAATGCGCGGCGCAAGCGCGTGGCCCTGCGGGCCAAGCGTGCCGAGCCCGGCAATCCAGAGCGCAGCAGTGGTAACGAGCAGCGCCGCCTGATTCGAAGGCAGCCACTGCTCGCCCCACACCACCAACCCATTGGCGAGTACCAGCATCAGAACTGCGGTGACAAGCAGGATGCGCCAGTCAGAGATTGCCTGCCCGATGGCTTGGCCGCGCCAGCGGGCATAGGCGATCAGCAGCAAACCGGCAATTGCGAGGCGCGAGCCGGCGAACAGTCCCGGCGGCAGTTCCGCCACGCCGATGCGGATGACGAGATACGTCGACCCCCACATCAGGTACACGATGGCGAGCGCCGCGACGACCTTGGCGCGCCATAGCGGGTCGGTGTTCACGTGGTGCAAATCAAGAAGCCGAACGCAGTGCGGCAACCAGCGCACGCAGCGCCTGGCCGCGGTGGGATATCGTGTTCTTCACTTCCGCCGGCAGCTCGGCCGACGAGCAGTTGTGTGTCGGCACCCAGAACACCGGGTCATAGCCGAAACCGCCGCTCCCACGCGCCTCGCGCAGAATGCGCCCTTCCCAGATGCCCTGTGCGATCACCGGCGTGGGATCGGCCGCGTGGCGCAGATAAACGATGACACAGACGAAGCGCGCCCCACGCTTGGCGTCGGGCACCTCATCTAGCGCCTTGAGCAGCTTTCGCAGGTTCTGTCCGTCACCGGCGCCTTTGCCGGCATAGCGCGCCGAGTAGATGCCCGGCGCACCGTTCAGCGCGTCGACCTCGATGCCCGAGTCATCAGCGATTGAAGGCAGGCCGGTGTGGCTCGCGGCATTGCGTGCCTTCAGCAACGCGTTCTCGACAAACGTGAGCCCGATCTCCTCGGCTTCCGGCACGCCGAATTCGGATTGCGGCACGACGCTTATATCGAGTCCCGCGAGGATCTGGCTTAACTCCCGAACCTTACCAGGGTTACCGCTCGCCAGCACCACGCGCCGCGTCATGGGTTCGCCAAGGCCTGCTTCTGCTGTTCGATCAGCGTGCGGATGCCATGCTCGGCAAGCGCAGTCATTTCGAGCATCTGCGTATGCGTGAATGGCGCGCCCTCGGCGGTGCCCTGCACCTCGATAAATCCGGCGGACTCGTTCATGACAAAATTCATATCGGTCTCGGCGCTTGAGTCCTCCGCGTAGTCGAGATCCAGTACAGCGGTACCGCGGTACATGCCCGCCGATACCGATGCCACAAGCTGGCGCAGCGGATTGGCGGCGATTTTCTTGGTCTTGCGCACATGCTCGATGGCATCCACCAGCGCCAGGCACCCGCCGGTGATGGCCGCGGTGCGCGTGCCGCCATCGGCCTGGAGCACATCGCAATCCACGGTAAAAGTGCGTTCACCGAGGCGAGTCAGATCCACGGCCGCGCGCAGGCTGCGGCCAATCAATCGCTGAATTTCCTGGGTGCGCCCGCCCTGTCTACCGGTCGCAGCCTCGCGCGGCATACGCGAGCCCGTCGAGCGCGGCAGCATGCCGTATTCGGCCGTCACCCAGCCCTGGCCCTTGCCCTTCAGGAATGGCGGAACCTTCTCGTCGACGCTGGCCGTGCACAGTACGCGCGTGTCACCGAATTCGACCAGAACCGAACCTTCCGCGTGCTTGGTATAACGGCGGGTAAAACGAATCTCGCGCAGTTGGTTGGGCGCGCGGCCACTTGGGCGCATGGGGTATCTCCGGGGTATCGAGCGAGGTCGCACGATACCGGATGCCTCCGGGCGAATAAAGGTCGAGCCGCAAGCGACTAGCTGTTGTCGCGCTTGGGTCGTGGTTCAAAACGACTCAGATACTTTTCAAGCTCCTCGATGCGCTGATCGAGAGAGTCGTTCGGCGACTCCTGCTTTCGGCTCGGGCTCGTCGCCTTGCCCCCTAACGCGCTGGGCTTACGACCCGCCACCGCTCGCGCTCCCTCGCGCACCAGTGCGGAAGGGGCGACCTGCCCAGCCGGATTACCCTGCAGCGGCAGCGTCTTGGACATCGCGTCGTCCCAGCGCAGCGCCACGACACTGACATTGTCCGAGGCCGCCTTGCGCTTGCGTTCTACCGCAAGCAGCATGTCCTCGATGCCCTCCTCGAGCGCCGGGCTGTTGGCGTAGCGTGCAATCTCCTCGGTGGACAATGCTTCCCACAAGCCATCGCTGCACAGCAGCAGCGTGTCGCCGCGCTGCAGGCTGGTTTCCTGTCCGATATCGATTGCCGGTTCCCGCGCGCTTCCGAGACATCTCAGCAACTTGCCCTTGCTGAAATGCTCACCCATCTCGGCCTCGGTCACTAGCCCCTCCTCGCGCCATTGCTCGAGTGAGGTGTGGTCCTGGGTGCGTGCCAGAACTTGCGTGCCGCGCAAGTGATATAGCCGCGAGTCCCCCACGTGCGCCCAATAGGCATAGCCGTTTTGCACGATGCACAAGACACAGGTCGTGCGCGGTTCGATTTCCATCGGGTGACTACGCGCCATGGCCCGGATGACGTTATGGGCGTGGCGAATGACCAGCGCAAGAAAGGCCGATGGCCGCTCGATGGTCGGCTGCTTCACGTTACGGAAGGCGTGCACGGCGGTTTGCACAAAACTCTCCGCCGCGAGCTCGCCCCCGGCATGGCCCCCGAGGCCATCGGCCACCGCCATCAGCACAGCATTGTCGCGCTCGGCCACCGTCACCCGGTCCTGATTGCTCGGGCGGCCGCCGCGCAGGCTGTACTGGGTGACCTGATACTTCATTTCGCTAGGACCGTCCGAACGGAAGTTTGGCCCGCAGGCGTTCGATGAGCGAATCGGGATCATCCGGCGGGGCGTCCGGCTCCGGCTGTCTCAGGAATGCGAGCAGATCATCTACCGTTTGTGGCCGCTGCAATTGATCCATCGTCAGGCACCAGTCCACTGCCTCGAGCAGGGTCCGCGAATAACGTCGTGCGAATCGGCGCATCGCGGGCTTGTAGCTGTCCTTGGCCGCGCGTTGCGGCGACGGCGGCGGTGCGTGCCCGCTCATGCAGGCATAGATCGATGCGCCGATCGCATACAGGTCGGTCCAGGGCCCAATATGGCCGCGCTCGTGCTGTTCGAGCGGCGCAAATCCGAGTGTAAGCGTGTGTGCCTGGGCGCGTTGGGTCCCCGTGAACGGGGATTGCACCGCGCCGAAATCTAGCAACAGCGGTCGCCCGCCAGGGCGCAGGTAGATGTTGGCCGGCTTGATGTCGAGATGCAGAAGGCTGTGCGCATGCAGCGCGCGCAGGCCCTCAAGCAGTTGCGGAAAAACCGTGCGGATGAACTTTTCCGACAGCTCGCCGCCGTGCTTCTTGATGTAGTGGCGCAGGTCCTTGCCTTCTTCATAGACCATCACGATGTATACCGTGTTGTTCTCACGGAAGAAGTCTGTCACGCGCACGATGTTCGGATGCTCGATCTTGGCAAGCGCTGCCGCCTCATCAAAGAACCGCTTCATGCCCTGGCGAAAGGCGCTGGTGGTATCTTCGGAAATCGTCTCGACGGTTTCGCCATCCGCGCGCAAGGCTTGACTGCTCGGCAGGTACTCCTTGATGACGACTGGCGCATTGCGCTTGCTGTCGTGCGCAAGGTAAACGATGCTAAAGCCCCCGCCCCCGAGCGTGCGCTCGACGCGGTAGTGGTGGAGCAGATAGCCCGCCGGCAGGGCGTGCTCGATCTTGAAAGCCACGGGGATTTACACCAATCGACGCCTGCGAGCCGGCACGTTACCAGCCCTTTCTACCATTATATACAAAGGGTCGCGGGTGCGGCCGTGGCCGGTTTAAAGCGCAGGCAATTCCCGCTACCATCGGCGCGGTTCCCGATTCCCGTACTTTCATGATACTCAGCATGACCGCCTTTGCCCGCCGCGAGGCCAGCCTCGCTGCCGGCGTGCTCGCGTGGGAATTGCGCAGCGTCAATTCGCGCTATCTCGAGGTGGCAGTGCGCCTGCCCGAGGAATTGCGCGGCGTGGAGATGCGGGCGCGCGAACTGATCGCGGGTCGCCTTGGGCGGGGCAAGGTGGAGGCAGGTCTGCGCATGCAGGCGGTTGCCGCCGCCGGCGCACCCCTGGAGCTTGATGAAGGCGTGCTTCGTCAATTGCTCGACGCGGCAGCGGCTGTTCAGCGTCTCAGCGGGAGCGCCGAGCCGTTACGCGCGATCGACTACTTGCGTTGGCCTGGGGCGGTGCGCGCCACGCCCCTCGATATGGAAGGATTGGCATCTGCGGCACTCGCGCTTCTTGATGAGGCGCTCGAGGAGCTGGTGGCGATGCGCACGCGCGAGGGCGAACGCCTGGCCGGATTGATCCGCCAACGCCTGGATGCCATGCGCGCGATTGTTTCGCAGGTACGGGCCATCGTGCCGGAGACTGTCGCCGCTCATCGCGAACGCCTCAAGGCGCGGCTTGCCGAGGTGCGACAGGAGCTTGATGCAAACCGCCTCGAGCAGGAGATCGTGCTGTTCGCCACGCGCAGCGACGTTGCCGAGGAGCTTGACCGGCTCGCCACGCACATCGAGGAGGTCGGCGGGGCGCTTAAGCGAGGTGGCCAGGTTGGCCGGCGCCTCGATTTCCTGATGCAGGAATTCAATCGCGAGGCCAATACACTCGGGAGCAAGGCGGTCGACATCCGCATGACCAATGCAGCGGTAGAGCTCAAGGTCCTGATCGAGCAGATGCGCGAACAGGTTCAGAACATCGAGTAGGAGGCCACGACGATGACACGCATGATGGCGATGGCGTTTGGGTTGGCAATGGCGTTTCTCGGCGGCTGCGGCACCATCAGTGATGCCTATCGGATCGACAACTACGAAAAGACCACGCGCGCCTATGGACGGTTGATACGCTGGTCGGATTTCGAGAAGGCAGTGGTATTTCTCAAGCTGGATGCCTCCACGTCGCTGCCCGATCTCGGGCGCGTCAAGCAGTTCAGGGTGACGTCCTACGAGGCGTTGGATTCCAGGTTTTCGAATAACAAACGGACAGTCACTCAGATCGTGAAGATCGAGTATTTGGTGCTTAGCCGCATGGCCGAGCGCACGCTCACCGACCAGCAGGTTTGGGAGTACTCGGAGGCCGATGAACGCTGGCTACTCACGAGCGGCTTCCCGGCGTTTAAGTAGGATAGTGGGCGCGCGTTTTAGCGGCAGCATCAGCAGGAGTTAAGTCCCATGACATTGCAGTCGCCCGCAGGGGCAAGTGGCAGGCTGTTTATTCTTTCGGCTGCTTCCGGTACCGGCAAGACCTCGCTCGCCAATGCCCTGGTGGAGTTAATGCCGGATGTAGAGTTCTCGGTGTCGCACACCACGCGTGCCCCGCGTCCCGGCGAGAAATACGGCGTTCACTATTTCTTCGTGAGTCACGCCGAGTTCGAGGCCATGATTGCCGCCGGCCAATTTCTCGAGCATGCCAAGGTGTTCGACAATTACTACGGCACGTCCCGTGCGCAGGTCGAGCAGCGCCTTATGCAGGGCAAGCGGGTGATACTCGACATCGATTGGCAGGGCGCCCGTTCCATCAAGGCGCGCATGCCGCAAGCGGTGAGTATTTTTCTGTTGCCGCCCTCGCGCGCAGCACTCGAAGAGCGACTGACCAGGCGCGGCCAGGACTCGCGCACGGTGATCGCCGGTCGGATGGCCAAGGCGATGGCCGAAATCAGCCATTACAGCGAATTCGACCACGTTGTGGTCAATGACGACTTTGAAGCGGCACTCGCAGACCTGCGGGCCATTATTGCCGGCCGCCCGGCGGCCACCCGGCCGGTGAATATCGATATTGCGGCCCTGCTACGCGCCTAAAGTGGGACTATTGCTGGAAAAAGCTCCCGAATATCAGTAAGATAATCCGCATCCTGCGAGTTGTCGGAGGGGCCGGCGATTGCCACCCCATTGCCCGCCGCGGTTTACTCCTTCAAGTCATTTATTAATATGTGAGGTGAAGTCTAATGGCGCGTGTCACCGTCGAAGATTGTCTTGATCACGTTGAGAACCGCTTCCAGCTGGTGCTGGTGGCGGCCAAGCGTGCCCGGCAGCTGGGTCTGGGCGCCGAGGCCTGCGTGCCGCGCGAGAATGACAAGAACACGGTGGTCGCCCTGCGCGAGATTGCCGGGGGATTCGTGACCAGCGCCATCCTGGACGAGGAAGCACCGCCTGCGGGGCTCGAGAGCGATGAAGACGCGCAGCAGCCGAACGAAATCATCGCCCCGGTCGGCGAATCCGGAGAAGCAGGCCCCGCCTGAATCCGCGCCGTCCGCGCCTGCGGACGCTCACGCCGATCGCTATCAGATCGGCGACTTGTGCAGCTTGCTCGAAACCTACCTCGACCCCGCTGAGGTCGCCGACGTCTATCGCGCCTTCCTGTTCGGGGCCGAGGCGCACGACGGACAGTGCCGCAAGAGCGGCGAGCCCTATATCTATCATCCCATTGAGGTCGCGCGCATTCTCGCGCAGATGCGGCTCGACAGCCGCACGATTTCCGCCGCGATCCTGCACGACGTCATAGAGGACACTCCGACTGTCAAGGAACGGCTCGCCGAGGAATTCGGCAAGGATGTCGCGGACATGGTCGATGGTGTCTCAAAGATCACGCGAATCGAGTTCCAGTCGCAGGAAGAGGCGCAAGCCGAGAATTTCCGCAAGATGCTGCTGGCGATGGCGCGCGATATCCGCGTCATCCTCATCAAGCTCGCCGATCGTTTGCACAACCTGCGCACACTTGGCTCGCTGCGCCGCGACAAGCAGCGACGCATCGCCCGTGAGACGCTCGAGATCTACGCGCCGATAGCCAATCGGCTGGGGGTACACCAGTGGGCGCTCGAGCTGGAGGATCTCGCGTTTCGCGCCCTCTATCCGATGCGCTATCGAATCATCGCGGAAGCCGTGCGCAAGCGTCATGGCAACCGCAAGGCGATTGTCGAGAAGATCAGGAATGCGATCGTCGCGCAATTGGAGCGCGAGGGTTTCAGCGCGGAAGTCGAGGGGCGCGAAAAGAATCTCTACAGCATCTACCGCAAGATGTTCACCAAGCAACTTAGCTTCGACCAGGTCCATGACGTATACGGCTTTCGCGTCGTCGTCGACAAGGTCGATACCTGCTACCGGGCGCTCGGCACCATCCACAATCTGTACAAACCGATCCCCGGGCGCTTCAAGGATTACATCGCCATTCCCAAGACCAACGGCTACCAGTCCCTGCACACGGTGGTGTTCGGGCCGTTCGGCGTTTCTATCGAGGTGCAGATCCGCACTCGTGAGATGCACCGGGTGTCCGAGGCTGGCGTGGCGTCGCACTGGAGCTACAAGAGCGGGGATGAAGGCGGCGATCCCATGCAGCAGCGCGCGCTGCAATGGCTAAAGGACCTCCTCGACACCCAGCAGAAGGCCGGTAATCCGCGCGAGTTCCTCGAACACCTGAAGATCGATCTGTTTCCGGACGAAGTCTATGTGTTCACGCCAAATGGCGAGATCAAGAAGTTGCCGAGCGGGGCGACGGTCATCGACTTCGCCTACGACGTACACTCCGATGTCGGTAACTACTGTGTCGCAGCGCGCGTCAACCACGAGCTCGTGCCCCTGCGCACTGTGCTGCGCAATGGCGATCATGTCGAGGTGCTGACCTCACCGACCGGTCGGCCCAGCCCGGTGTGGCTCGATTACGTGATGACGAGCAAGGCGCGCGCCAATATCCGCTCCTATCTCAAGAACCAGAAAATCGGTGAGTCCGAGCTGCTCGGTGCGCGGCTGCTCGAGCGCGCGCTCGGTAGCCTGGGCAAGGAACCGGATGACATCAGCGAGGGGCAACGCGCGCAGCTGCTGAAAGCGTTCAAGCTGCCAAGCTGGAACGCGTTGCTGTCGGAAATCGGGCTCGGCAACCGTTTGGCCGCGGTCGTGGTCAAGCAGCTGATTCCACAGGAAGAGGAAAGTCGGCTGCGCCGGTTGTTCCGCTGGCGTCAGAGCCGCGCGGAAGGCCAGGCGCGTGCGCTCGCGATCCGCGGCACCGAGGGCGTGGTCGTTACCTATGCGCGCTGCTGCCGGCCGATCCCGGGGGATCCCATTCTCGGCTTGCTCTCGTCGGGGCGCGGCGTCGTGATCCACACCGAGGACTGTCCGAACGTGGCGAAATTCCGCAAGCACCCGGAACAATGGATCGATGTGCAGTGGGAGCCGAATATCGAGGGCGTTTTTCCGGTCAGCCTGCGTGTCGAAACCCGTAACGAGCGCGGCGTGCTCGCCAAGGTGGCCGCGGCTATTGCCGATCAGGATGCCAACATTGATTCGGTCAGTTTTGACGATCGCGATGGCCGCTATACCTCCATGAATTTTACGGTCGAGGTGCGTGACCGGGTACACTTTGCGCGGATCGTGCGCGCCATTCGCGCCTTGGAACCGGTGGCGCGCATTAATCGCATGAAAGGGTAGGCGCGGCAGTATCAATCGATCGGCACTTAGTTAGCGTTAATGAAAACGGCGGCGGATCGAGTGCGCTCCAGGCCTGGCACTGGACACTCTACGCCCATGACTCTTTGGAGAATTCAGCACTTCGATGACAAAGAAAACCATCATCAGTACCGCGAAAGCCCCCAAAGCTATCGGCACCTACTCGCAGGCCGTGCGCTGCGGCGACACCGTGTATCTCTCCGGCCAGATTCCGCTGGTCCCCGAAACTATGGAGATGGCGGGCGGCGACGCGCGCCTTCAGATCGGGCGCGTGTTCGACAACCTGAAGGCAGTGGCCGAGGGGGCTGGCGGATCACTCGCCGATGTGGTCAAGCTCAACGTCTTTCTTACGGATCTCGGCAATTTTCCGCTGGTCAACGAGATCATGGCGCAGTATTTCCGTGAGCCCTACCCGGCGCGAGCTGCGGTGGGTGTTGCGGCGCTGCCACGTGGCGCGGGGGTGGAGATGGACGCGGTAATGGTCATCGGCGCGTCGTCCCGCAAACCGAAACAGGTAGCGAGAAAAAAGTCGGCAAAGCCAAACAGGAAGAAGCGTCGCTAGTCCTGCTTCGCGAGGGATCTTCCCGCGCCGGGGGTAGCTCGCGCCGAGCACGCGTTTCTGCCCATGGATCTTGCCACTCTATCGCTAAGTGTCCTCAAGGGCGCCGGCCCCAAGTTGCGCGACAAGCTTTCGCGTCTTGGGCTGCGCACGGTCCAGGACGTGCTGTTTCACCTGCCGTTGCGTTACCAGGACCGTACGCACATCACGCCGATCGGTGCTATCGCGCCCGGACAGGAAGCGCTGGTGGTCGGTCAGATTGAGTTGGCCGATGTAGCGTTCCGGCGTCGCCGCACCCTCATCGTGCGCGTGGCCGATGGTACTGGCTCTCTCATCTTGCGCTTTTTCCACTTCAATTCTGCCCAACAGGAGAACTTCGCGCGCGGGCGCAAGGCGAAGCTCTTTGGTGAGGTGCGTGCCGGCCCCGGGGGACTCGAAATGGTCCATCCGGAGTACGAACTGTCCGATGACCACATGGTCGTTGCGCCCGATGCGCACCTCACGCCCGTTTACCCGACAACCGAGGGCGTGCATCAACTGGGCCTGCGCAAGCTGACCGATCAGGCGCTCGATCGCTATCTCGGTGCCATCCACGAGTGGTTGCCGGCCGAGTTACTCGCGCCGCTGAAGCTGCCGACGCTGCAGGAAGCACTGGCGTTCGTACATCGCCCACCGCCCGGCGCGCCGGTGGATGCCTTGCTTGCGGCTCGCCATCCGGCGCAGCAGCGTCTCGCTTTCGAGGAGATGTTGGCATTCCATCTGAGTCTCAAGCGCCTGCGAGCACGCATGCGTCGCCATAGCGCACCGGTGCTGGTCGGTGCTGGCAGCTTGTACACACGCTTTCTTGCCTCGCTTCCGTTCACGCCGACCGGGGCGCAGCAGCGCGTGCTCGCAGAAATCGGGAGGGACTTGCGCATGCCGCACCCGATGCAGCGCCTGGTGCAAGGCGATGTCGGCTCCGGCAAGACGTTGGTCGCGGCGGGTGCCTGCCTCGCGGCCATCGATGCTGGCTGGCAGGCGGCGGTGATGGCGCCGACTGAACTGCTGGCCGAGCAGCACTGGCGCAATTTCGCGCATTGGCTCGCACCGCTCGGGCTGCAGGTCGCCTTTCTGACCGGCAGTCTGCCGGCCAAGACGCGGCGCGCAATGGTGGCAGACGTGTCCGAGGGTCGGGCATCACTCGTGATTGGCACGCACGCTCTGTTTCAGGAAGATGTCCAATTCCACAGGCTCGGCCTGATTGTGGTCGATGAACAGCACCGCTTCGGTGTGCACCAGCGCCTGCAGCTGCGCGAGAAAGGCGCTGCCGACGGACTCGTGCCGCATCAGCTCATCATGACTGCCACCCCGATTCCCCGAACGCTCGCGCAGTCCTTCTACGCTGACCTCGATGTATCAGTCATTGACGAGCTGCCGCCCGGGCGCAAGCCGGTCGATACCGTTGTGATACCCGACGCGCGACGACCGGAAGTCGTCACGCGCGTACGCGACGCCTGCCTCACCGGACGTCAGGCGTATTGGGTCTGTCCGCTGATCGAGGAATCCGAGAATCTTGAGTTGCAGACTGCGACGCAGACGGCGGAGGCACTTGCCGGTGCGCTGCCGGAACTGCGCATCGCGCTGGTACACGGCCGGATGAAGGCAGCGGAGAAGGAACGAATCATGGCAGCCTTCAAGGCTGGCAGCGTGCACCTGCTCGTGGCGACGACCGTGATTGAAGTGGGGGTGGACGTTCCGAATGCCTCGCTCATGATCATCGAGAATGCCGAGCGCCTTGGACTGTCGCAACTGCATCAGTTGCGGGGGCGGGTCGGGCGTGGCGGCGCGCAAAGCACCTGCGTGCTGCTTTACCAGTCTCCGCTTTCTACCGCGGCGCGCGAGCGACTGGCAGCGGTGCGCGAGACTAACGATGGCTTCGAGATCGCGCGCCGCGACCTCGATATGCGCGGTCCGGGCGAGGTGCTCGGCACGCGCCAGACCGGCGATCAGCAGTTTCATATCGCCGACCTGGTCCGCGACCAGGCGCTATTGCCAAAGATTGAAGAGGCGGCGGCGCTGCTGCTGGAAAAGTATCCGGCACACGTCGAACCGATCATCGCGCGCTGGCTGGGGAGGCGGGAGAGCTACGGAGAGGTGTAATCGGCCGGCCGAGCGCGCAGCGCGTGCTATCATGCGCCCCCTTCCGGACGGCCGACGTGAGCATCGAAACATTCGAATACTGGGCGCTGATCCTCGGGGTGGGCGGCCTCGTCGCCTACATGACCTTCATCGTCTACGACCTCGGCAAGCAGTCGAATGCCGGTAAGTTCGGCATGTTTGTGCTGTTTCTGGCGCTCGGACTGGGGCTGCTCGGTTTTCTCCTGAAGACCATCATCGTCGAGTTTGTGCTGCGCTGAATCCCGTTCCGGCCGCGGAGCCCGCGGGGCTAGAATGGCGCCATGGTCTCCGGGCGATCCGGCCAGTCTTCCGTAAATGATCCCTCCGCCGCACCGCGCATGATGGAGCGGCTGCGTGAGTATGCGCTACTGATGCGCCTCGATCGACCGATCGGCATCCTGCTGCTTGCCTGGCCGACGCTATGGGCGTTGTGGTTTGCCGGTGCCGGCATTCCTCGCCTGCACGTGCTGGTCGTGTTCTTGTGCGGCGTAATGCTGATGCGCTCGGCCGGCTGCGTCATCAACGACTACGCCGATCGCGGATTCGATCAGCACGTGGCGCGCACCCGCGCCCGCCCGCTCGCCGCCGGGCGCGTGCGCGCGCGCGAGGCGCTATGGTTGTTTATGGCGTTGTCGCTTGCGGCATTCGCGCTGGTGCTCACGCTGAACGCGCTCACCATTCAGCTCTCACTTGTCGGTGCGGCGCTGGCCGCGACCTACCCCTTCATGAAGCGCTACACCCATCTGCCACAGTTCTATCTCGGCATGGCGTTCGGTTGGGGCATCCCCATGGCGTTTGCCGCCCAGACCGGCGCAGTGCCGCCGCTCGCCTGGGTGCTGTTTGCTGCCAATGTCTGTTGGGCGGTTGCCTATGACACGGCTTATGCAATGGTCGATCGTGACGATGATCGCAAGATTGGGGTGAAATCCACGGCCATTCTGTTCGGGCGCGCCGACCGGCTCATGATCGGCCTGTTCCAGACCGCGACCCTCGGCTTGCTGGTGCTTGCGGGATTCATGAGCGGGCGGGGATTCGGCTATCATGCCGGCCTCACAGTGGCGGCGCTTCTCGCGCTGTACCAGCAATGGTTGATCCGCCACCGGAACCGTGAAGCGTGCTTTCGTGCGTTTCTGAACAACAATTGGTTTGGACTCGCGGTGTTTGCGGGCCTGTTGACGGATTACCTCGGCTAAAAGCCGATCTGGAGCCCTACATGAAGCTCTTCGGTTCGCTGACCTCCCCGTTCGTGCGCAAGGCGCGCATCCTCATCAAGGAAAAGAATCTTCCCTGCGAATTCGTGGTGGCCGATCCGACGGAGGCCGGCGGAGTGGTGCGCATGCGTAACCCGCTCTGGCAGGTCCCGGTGCTGGAAACTGATGACGGCGAGTCGCTGTTCGACTCACCGGTTATCGTTGAGTACCTGGACAGCTTGTCGACACCGGCGTTGCTCGCGACGTCTGGTGCGCCACGCTGGCAGATATTGCGCTGGCAGGCACTGGCGGACGGCATTATGGAAGCAGTGATTGCCCGCTTCCTCGAAGGCCGCCGGCCAATCGTTCAGCAATCTTCTGACCAGATCACGTTTCAGGAGGCCCGCGTCGCGGCGGCGCTCGCGTTTGCCTCGAGCCGCTTGAAGGCTGAGCAGTTTCTGCTGGAGGGACGCTTCACGCTGGCCGATCTCGCGCTCGCGGTGGCGCTCGAGTATACCGACTTCCGCTATCCGCATGATTGGCGCGCGCAGCATCCGCGGCTGGCGTTCTGGCTCGCCGGTATCAGCGTGCGCGCCTCTTTCGTCGAGACCGTGCCGCCCGGCATGGAGCGACCGCAACGCGTGCCGAATTGAGTCAATCCAGTGACCTTGCTCATCCTCGCCGTCGCGCTGGTGGTGATACTGATCGGCGCCGAGGTCTTCACCAACGCGCTGGAACATCTCGGCGAGCGGCTGAAGATCAGCGAGGGCGTGACCGGCTCGATTTTCGCCGCGGTCGGCACGGCACTGCCTGAAACCATGGTCCCGGTGGTGGCGATCCTGAGCACCGTCGGATCGCAGCAACTGCGTGAAGAGGTTGGGGTGGGCGCCATCCTTGGTGCGCCACTCATGCTTTCGACGCTGTCACTGTTCCTGATGGCGGTATTCGCGGCTCACAAGCGCGGATGGACTGACGCCCTGCACCCCGAGCGCGGTGGGTTGAAGCGCGATCTTCGTTGGTTCCTGCTCGCCTTTACGCTCAGCACGCTCGCGATTTTTGTGCCGCACGAGTGGCCGACTATCCGCGGCGTTATCGGTATTGTCCTGGTACTTATCTATTTCGTTTACATCCTGCAGACTGTGCGTGCCTCGGCCAGATTGGTCGCCGACGGTCACGGCACGGAGGCCGACGAGCCGCTGTTTCTGGTGCGCCTGCTCAAAGTGTTCGGGCTGCGTGAGGGAATGGTTGTTGTGCTGCTCCAACTTGCGCTTGGCCTCGCCATGATCATCGGTGGTGCGCACGGTTTCGTGCACGGCATTGAGTCGCTCTCGGAGATCCTCGGAATTTCCGCTTTGGTGTTGTCACTGCTGATCATTCCGGTCGCTACCGAGCTCCCGGAGAAGGTCAACTCGATTCTGTGGATTCGCCGGCGCAAGGATACGCTCGCCTTCGGCAACATCACCGGGGCAATGGTCTTCCAGGGCACGCTGTTGCCAGCGCTTGGCATCCTGCTCACGCCGTGGGAGTTCCGGCGCGAGGTGTTTGCCGGACTCGTTCTCACCATCGCGGCGAGTAGCTACCTGTTGCTGATGCTGCGACGCGGCACGTTGCGGCCCTATCACCTGGTTGGGAATGGTGGTTGTTATCTCGCCTACCTGGTTACTGTCCTGGTCTAGCGGGGCTGCGCGCGCGTGACAGCCGCGAGGGATTTTCCGTCTGCCGGCAGACCCTTTTTTATAGAGGGCCCGGTCGGCCGGATCGAAACGCTCGCTTCCTGTCCGGCGCCCGAGGCGGCGAGGGCCAGCGCCGTGATCCTGCATCCGCATCCGCTCTATGGCGGAACCATGCACAACAAGGTGGTCAGCACCCTGGCGCGCGCCTTTCTCGAGCTCGGCCTGCACACGCTTCGCTTCAATTTTCGCGGAACCGGTGCGAGTGAGGGCAGTTTCGATCACGGCGAGGGCGAGTCGGCGGATCTCATGGCCGTGCTCGCGTGGCTGCGCGTGCACCGACCGCAGGATGAGCTTTGGCTGGCAGGTTTCTCCTTCGGCGGCTACGTCGCGGTGCATAGTGCCGAGGCAGCAGGCGCGGCGCGCCTCATTACAGTGGCCCCGTCGGTCAATCTCTATACGACGCCACAGGTACCGCGCATGCCGTGGTTGCTGATTCAGGGTGAACAGGACGAGGTCGTCCCGTGCTCGAAGGTTCGCGAATGGCTCAATGGCCTCAGCCACCGCCCCGATCTCGTGTTGCTGCCAGACGCTGGTCACTTCTTTCACGGGCGCCTCCTCGAGCTACGCGCGCTCATACACGCGCGCCTCGCGTCGCATGTTCCGCGCGGGTAGGTACGTGCCTCCGGTTGGCGGCGAGCGTAAGATAGCGCCCCATGACATCGAGCGAATCATCATTGCTGCGATACGCGGTGTTCGGCCATCCCGTCGCGCACAGCAAGTCGCCGCGCATTCACATGCTGTTCGCTCAGCAGCTTGGGCATTCAATCGAGTACACCGCGATCGATCTTGAGCCAGGGCATTTTGCAGAAGGTGTGGACGCGTTTCGCATCGCGGGCGGTCGCGGCGCGAATGTTACCGTCCCGTTCAAACGCGATGCCTACGAGCTTGCCACGCACCCGAGTGACCGCGCTCGACAGGCAAGTGCCGTAAATACCCTGCGCTTCGATCCCGATGGTTCCATCTTCGGTGACAACACGGACGGAGCGGGCTTGGTGCATGACCTGACGCGCAATCTGGGCGTGCACCTGCGGGACAGGAACATCCTGCTGCTTGGCGCGGGCGGCGCGGTACGCGGAGTACTCGGTCCGCTGTTGCGCCAGCATCCCGCATTGGTGGTCATCGCCAATCGCACCGTTGCGCGGGCCAAGGAGCTGGTCAGTACGTTTGCCGCGCTTGGACGTGTCGAGGCCAGTGGTTTCGATGCACTGAAGGGGCGCCGTTTTGATGTGGTGATCAATGGCACGGCAGCGAGTCTGAGCGGCGACGTGCCGCCACTGCCGTCGAACCTATTCGCGAACCGTGCGCTTGCCTACGACATGATGTATGGCGAGAAGAGCCGGCCGTTTCTCGATTGGGCCGCGACGCACGGCGCTGAAACGGTGACGGACGGGCTCGGGATGCTGGTCGAGCAGGCAGCGGAATCCTATTTCCTGTGGCACGGCGTGCGCCCCGCCACGCCCACCGTGATTCAAACCTTGCGCCGCGAAGGGTGATTGGCTTAAATGCCAGCGCCCCGACGGCACCGAATCGCCGTCCAATGACTAACTCTCACATCGGAGTCGGCATCCAGTCATGACCAACAGCACACGCACAATTCTTGCGCTTGCCACCATCCTGCTCGTGTCGGGTTGTTCAGGACGTGTCGGCGGCGACGTCGCGCGGCAGTGCTCCGAGGGACTCGAAGCCGGGTATGCAGAGCTTAATAAGGCCAAGGTCGACGGATTCGGCGAGGCGGTGGAAGTGACCAAGGCCGCGAGTCTTCTCGCGGCCGCTGATGTGCAAAAGCAATTCGAGAAATTCCCTAACTGTGTTGACAAGGTGCGGCGTGCCCGCGCCTATCTGGCTGACATACGCCGCTAAGTTATGTAGTCAGCGACCCGCAAGGTAGCGGTCCTTAAGCCGCACGTAGTGGCGTGCAGAGTACTCGAACCAGTTCATTTGTTCCGCCGTAAGGGCGCGTACGCGCCGCGCCGGCCGCCCGACGTAGAGATACCCACCCTCCAGGATTTTCTCCTCGGTGACCAGGGAGCCGGCGCCGAGCAGCACACCCTCGTGCAGGACAGCGCCGTCGAGTATGACTGATCCCATTCCGACCAGGCAGCGGTTCCCGATCGTGCAGGCGTGCAGCACGACATTGTGGCCGACGGTCACATCATCGCCGACCACCACCGCCCGTCCGCCCGGCAGCGCATCGTGCGCATGCGTCACATGGATCACGCAGCCGTCCTGAATATTGCTGCGTGCGCCGATACGAATGCGATTGACGTCGCCACGGATCGAGCACATTGGCCAGACCGAGACATCGTCGCCAAGTTCCACGTTGCCGATCACGGCGGCCTGTTCATCCACATAGACGCGCGCGCCCAACCGTGGCGTACTTTCCTGAAAAGATCGAATGCCCATGGGTCTCCTCGCGATGCTAAGTTGGTGTTATTAGTGCGGCGCCATGGCGGGGAATCTGCTCAACGCGACCAGGCGAGTGACGGCTCATCCAGCTCGGCGACCTGCTGGCGAAGCGTGAGAATCTGATCTTCCCAGAACCGACGCGAGTCGAACCACGGAAACGCGCGTGGAAACGCCGGATCGTCCCAGCGGTTGCCGATCCACGCGTTGTAACGCAACAACCGCAATCCCCGCAGTGCCTCAATCAATACCAGCTCGCGTGCATCGAAGTCCATGAACTCCGTATAGCCGCGTAACACGTCAGCGAGTTGCTGTTCACGCTCTTCACGGCTGCCGGAAAGCAGCATCCACAGATCCTGCATGGCCGGTCCCATGAGGCAATCGTCGAGGTCGACCAGGAACGGCCCGCGGCGCTCGTTCCACAGCACATTGCCGAGATGGCAATCGCCGTGCAGCCGCAGCGAACGTACGCTGCCAGCGGTCTCAAACGCGCGTGAGATGCCGGCAAGCAGCATCTCCGCGACCGCGCGAAACGGCTCATGCAGCTCGGGCGGAATGAAAGGGCTCCCGATGAGAAACGTCACCGAATGCGTGCCGAACTCCTCAATGGTGAGCTGCGGACGGTGGTGAAAACGCCCTGCGCTACCGGCGCGATGCAGCCGTCCGAGGTAACGGCCAAGCAGTTCGCGATCGGCCGCGTGATTGAGCTCCGGTGCGCGGCCCGGTTGCCAGGGAAACAGTGCGAACAGGAATCCCGCGTGCCGATGCAGGGTATCCCCGCCATAGGCTGTCGGCGCCACGACCGGGATTTCCTGCTCGGCGAGCAGCGCGGCAAACTGGTGTTCCTCGCGGATCGCGGCCTCGCTCCAGCGGTGCGGGCGGTAGAACTTTGCAACCAACGGCCCCATCTCTTCGATGTCGACGCGGTAGACACGGTTCTCGTAGCTGTTTAGCGCCAGCAGGCTTCCGGTGCAGCGCGGCCCGCAGGTTTCGACTGCGTCGAGAATCACGTCCGGTGTCAGGGCGTCGTAGGGATGAGCGCGGTGCATGCGCAACGTTCTCGCTATAATGTCGATCGGTATCGCACACGCCTTTTAACATGGTAAATCCGATTTTGCATGAATACCGTCACTGAGCCGAATCCGTTGCTCGATTTTTCGGGACTACCCCGGTTCCGGGCGATTCGCCCCGAGCATGTAACTGCCGCAGTGGATCGGGTGATCGCCGAGAATCGCGAGGCGCGCGAACGGCTGCTCGCACAACCGGCGTTCAATTGGGACAACTTCGCCCAACCGCTCGAGGATATGAACGAGCGCCTGAACCGGCTGTGGTCGCCGGTCTCGCACCTGAACAGCGTGATGAACAACGAGGCGCTGCGCCAGGAGTACAACGAGAATCTGCCGAAACTTTCCGAGTACTACACAGAGCTTACCCACGACGAACGACTGTACGCAGCCTACAAGCAGATTGCCGCGGATAGCGGTTTTGCCGCGTTTTCAGCCGCGCAAAAAAAGATCGTCGAGAACACCCTGCGGGACTTCCGACTTGGCGGTGCCGAGTTGCCGCCAGTCAAGAAGGCGCGCTTCAAGGAAATCCAGAAGGAACTCTCTGCGTTGTCCTCCACCTTTTCGGAAAACGTGCTCGACGCCACCCAGGCCTGGGACCTGCGAATTGTCGACGAGCGCGACCTCGCCGGTTTGCCAGACGACGCGCGCGCCCTGGCGCGTCAGTCAGCCGAGGGGCAGGGCATTCCCGGTTGGCGATTCACGTTGGAACAACCTTCGTTCCTTGCCGTGATGACCCATGCCGACAATCGCGACATGCGCCGTCTCATGTACGAGGCCTATGTCACGCGTGCCAGCGACCGCGGGCCGAATGCAGGCAAATGGGACAATACGCCGCTGATTCTGAAGATTCTTCGCCTGCGCAGGGAAGCCGCGGCCTTGCTCGGGTACCGCAACTACGCGGAATACGCTCTACAGACCCGTATGGCAAAGAAGGTGCCGGAGGTTCTGGCGTTTCTCCATGATCTCGCCGCGCGTGCCAAGGCCGCGGCACGTCGCGACTTCGAGGAGCTCACGACCTACGCAGCCGACAAGCACGCCATCGGGCGTCTTGAGGCATGGGATATCGCCTACTACGGCGAGAAGCTGCAGCATGCCAAGTATCACTTCGCGCAGGAGGATGTGCGACCGTACTTCCCTGCTGCCCGCGTCGTAACCGGAATGTTTCGGGTAGTCGAGCGGCTTTATGGTATTCGTATCGATGAGAAGCCAGATGCCGAAACCTGGCATCCAGACGTACGCTTTTTTGAAATCCACGATGAGGTCGGCGAGTTGCGTGGTCGCTTTTACCTTGATCTCTACGCGCGCGCCAACAAGCGCGGTGGCGCCTGGATGGATGACTGTATCCATCGCAAGCGCACTGCCTCTGGCGTGCAGGTGCCGGTGGCCTATCTAACCTGCAATTTTTCCCCACCAGTGGAGGGCAAGCCGGCCCTGTTTACGCACGATGAGGTGCAGACGCTGTTCCACGAGTTTGGTCACGGATTGCACCACATGCTCACGCGCATCGACCACGTCGGCGTGTCAGGAATCAATGGGGTGGCGTGGGACGCGGTGGAATTGCCAAGCCAGTTCATGGAGAACTGGTGCTGGGAGCGCGAGGCGCTCAATCTCATCTCCGGTCATTTTGAAACGGGCGAGACCATTCCCCCCGCGCTGTACGAGCGTATGTACGCAGCAAAAAATTTCCAGTCGGGCATGCAATGCGTGCGACAGCTCGAGTTTGCGTTGTTCGACATGCAGTTGCACACCGAATTCGATCCCGACGGAAGCCAGACCGTGCAAGAGTTGCTGGACGCTGTGCGCCGCGAAGTCGCGGTGGTGTTCCCGCCGGACTTCAATCGTTTTCAGAATGGCTTTTCGCACGTCTTTGCCGGTGGCTATGCAGCGGGCTACTACAGCTACAAGTGGGCGGAGGTGCTCTCGGCCGACGCCTTCGGCAAGTTCGAGGAGCGCGGTATCTTCGATGCGACAACCGGCCGGGAGTTTCTGGAAAACATCCTTGAGCAGGGCGGTGCGCACGATCCGATGGAGTTGTTCGTGCGTTTTCGCGGTCGAAAGCCAACCATCGATGCGTTGCTGCGCCATTCGGGGCTCGCGGCATGAAGGGAGGACTGATGCGGAACATGCTGATGTTGGTGCTGGCGCTGGTGTCGGCCAGCGCGCTTGCCGAAACCGGCTATGTATCGGATCGGCTGTTGGCGCCACTGCGTTGGGCGCAGGGCGAAGCCGCGCCGCTGGTCAAGCAACTTGAGGCAGGCACACCGGTGGAGGTGCTGGAGCGTGCCGGAGCGTTTGTGCGGGTCAAGGACAAGCAGGGGGCGGAGGGCTGGCTCGAGGCGCGCCAGGTGAGCGGCGAGGCGCCGGCCCGGGCACAGCTTGCGCGCGCCAATGACGAGCTCAAGCAGTTGCGCGGGCAAGTCGCTGCCGCTGACGCGGAGCTCAAGAAGGCTCGTGCCGCCCTGGCCGAGGAAAGTGCCAAGGCAAAGAGCCTGGAGGCAAAGGCTGCTGCGTCAGTTGAGCCGCCCGTTGTGGCCGCCAGCGCACCGACGGTTAGCACTGCAGGCCCGCCGGATGGCGCCACGGCATCCGCAGAAACCGGCGGATACTGGCGTTGGGTACTGGGTGCCTTTGCTATGCTTGGAGTTGGTTTCGTGGCCGGCATACTTTGGCTGCGGGAATCCATCAAGCGCCGCTCCGGCGGCATGTACATCAGGATTTGAAACGATGATGGCGCGCACTTTATTGGTGGCACTTGGTCTGCTTGCGATCTCCGTTGGCGCGAGCGCGGAGCGGCTGTACAAATGGATCGACAAGGACGGCACTGTTCACTATGGCTCAAGCCCTCCGCGGAGCGACGTCGATGCGGAGCAAAAGAATATCCGCACCGGCAGCTCGCGCGACGCGGGTGGACCGGACCTGAGCGACAAACCGCCCGTCGTTCTTTATATGGTTCCCAAGTGTGGTGCCTGCGATGAAGCGCGCACCTATCTAAACAAGCGCGGCGTTCCGTTTACCGACAAGAATGTTGATGGGGACCCCAAAGCGCAGGAAGAACTCAGGAAGAAGAGCGGTGGCCTCTCGGTGCCGACGATTACGATCGGTGAGAAAGTGATGCGTGGCTACATGGAATCGCTGCTCGAGGGCGAGCTGGATAATGCCGGCTACCCGAAGGTCGTAGCGGAGGGAGAAAAGAAGCAAGGCGAAGGAGAGGAATCCGCCGGATTCCGTGCCCCGACGCGCTGAGCGCGGCACCCCCCGCGCCCGCGGGGTGATGCATGAAACTCGCGACCTGGAACGTGAACTCGTTACGCGTGCGCCTGCCGCAGGTGCTCGAGTGGCTCGCGCGCGAGATGCCGGATGTACTGTGCCTGCAAGAGACCAAGGTTCCCGACGAGGAGTTTCCCGAAGCCGCCATCCGCGAGGCAGGTTATTTCGCCGCCTTCACCGGGCAGAAAACCTACAACGGTGTCGCGCTGCTAAGTCGCCAGCCAGCCACGGCGCTGTTGCGCGAGTTACCGGGCGTCGACAACGCGCAGCGCCGGTTCCTTGCCGCGGATCTTGATGGAATACGCGTGATCAACGTGTATGTACCGAACGGCGAATCCGTGGACTCGGAAAAGTACCGTTTCAAGCTCGCTTGGCTCGAGACACTCACTTCGTATCTGCGTGCCGAACTCTCCGCACATCCGCGGCTTGCGGTGCTCGGGGATTTCAACATTGCCCCTGAAGATCGCGATGTGCACGATCCGCAGGCCTGGCAGGGCCAAGTGCTGTTCAGCAAGCCGGAGCGCGCGGCCCTGGCGGGCTTGTTTGCGCTCGGGCTAAAGGACAGCTTCCGGCTGTTCGAGCAGGCAGAGGCGAGCTTTAGTTGGTGGGACTATCGCCAAGGCGCATTTCGGCGTAACCGCGGGCTTCGCATCGATCACATTCTCGCGAGTCCGGAGCTTGCCGGCGTTTGTCGCGTCTGCCGTATCGACGTCGAACCGCGCCGTGCCGAGCGCCCCTCAGACCATGCACCGGTGATCGCCGAATTCGCACCCGGCTAGCGGTTCGCCCATCAGTGCCATGCGGACCGGGGCTTCGCCAGACCGGATGACTGCTTCGGCGACGCCGCGACTGGCTGAACCAAGCTCTACGTGTTCTTCACCTGTGCCGCGACTCCTTTGGAAAAAATTTGGTCGTTTCGGCGCGCTTGCGGCGACGTTGGCGCTTCCGTCAATTCGCGTGGCTCCTCGCTGCTGCGGCCTTCGGCTGAGACACGCTGGCGACGCGCATTTTTGAGATGACCTCGGAGGGTGAGTGGGAGCGTGCCGCGTTGCCGGCGGTGACGCTGGTGATCGCGGGCCTGATTCCTGTCCTGATGTTGGTGCAGCGCTCCGCCACGCAGCAGCACTGATCGGTAACGGGAAACGCGGGCTCCATTGCGTGTTTCGTCGATGCTATTAAGGTGAGGGCCGCGCGCCAGGGATGACGCGTTTGCGGCTTGGCGCACCCGGGGGGCTGCGCTATAGTGCCCGCCTCGACGCCACCCCGCGGGAGAGACCTCACTCAGTGTGAGGCGCCGAAGGCGCAACCGCCCGGAATCGCTCAGGCAAAAGGACCGCGGGAAGCATTCGTCGACTCTGGAGAGCGACCGGCCCGATTTGTAGCGGCGCCTGGTCCACCGAAGGGGCTCAAGCTCTCAGGTTACCGGACAGAGGGGCGATGGCCATCCAGGCCATCGCCCTGCTTGTTAACACCGGGACATTCATGGGTAACCGCACACCGCTGTACGACACGCACGTCAGGCTCGGCGCCAAGATCGTCGACTTCGGTGGCTGGGACATGCCGCTGCACTACGGCTCGCAGATCGAAGAGCATCACAAGGTCCGGCAGGATGCGGGCATGTTCGATGTTTCGCATATGGTCGTGTCGGATCTTAAAGGTCCACGGGCCCGCGAATTTCTGAAGATTCTGCTCGCCAACAACGTCGACAAGCTGAAGACCAAGGGCCGCGCCCTCTACAGCTGCATGTTGAACAGCAAGGGCGGTGTGATCGACGACCTCATCGTTTATTACCTCGACGATAGTTGGTTCCGGATCGTTTCCAATGCCGCCACGCGCGATAAGGATCTGGCCTGGATCGGCGCGGCAGCCAAGGAGTTTGAAGTTGTCGTGACGGAGCGCCCCGAGCTGGCGATGATTGCCGTGCAGGGCCCAAACGCGAAAGAGAAGACCTATGCGGCACTCGGCGAGAACCTGCGCGAGACGGCAGGTGCCCTCAAGCCATTCCACTCGGTCACTATCGGTGAGTTGATGATCGCGACCACCGGCTATACCGGCGAGGACGGTTTCGAGATTATCCTGCCAGCCAAGGCCGCCACCTTTACCTGGCAGATGCTGCTCGATGCCGGTGTCGCGCCTTGCGGTCTTGGTGCACGCGATACGCTGCGACTTGAGGCAGGCATGAATCTCTACGGTTCCGACATGGACGAGACCACCACGCCGCTGGAGTCAGGACTTGCCTGGACGGTGGCGCTGGAGCCCGCGGAGCGCAATTTCATGGGGCGCGAGGTGCTCGACAAGCAGCTGGCCGCCGGCGTACCGCGCCAGTTGGTAGGGCTTGTGCTGGAAGGCAAGGGCGTGCTGCGCAATCACCAGAAGGTGCTGTGCGGTGCGGCCAGTGAAGGAGAAATTACCAGCGGCAGCTTCTCGCCCACGCTCAACCAGGCAGTTGCACTGGCGCGCGTGCCGTCCGCCGTCAAGATCGGCGACCGGCTCACGGTCGACCTGCGCGGCAAACCCGCCGCGGTCCGGGTAGTGAAGTATCCGTTTGTTCGCAACGGCAAGAGCTGTCTTAGCTAAGGGGAGGAGCAAATGAGCAACATTCCGAGCGATCTCAAGTACACCAAGTCGCACGAGTGGGTGAAGTCCAATAGTGATGGCACTGTGACCGTCGGCATCACCGATCACGCCCAGGGCCTGATGGGCGACATGGTCTATGTCGATCTGCCGCAGTCCGGGGTCGCGGTGACGGCCGGCAAGGAGTGCGGGGTGGTCGAGTCGGTCAAGGCGGCCTCCGATATTTATTCGCCGGTGAGTGGCGAGGTGATCGAGTCGAATGCCGCGCTCGCAGATGCACCGGAATCGGTCAACAAGGACTGCTACGGCGCCGGCTGGATGTTTCGCATCAAGCCGTCCAGTCCCGCTGACCTTGGCGCCCTGCTCGATGCCAAGGCCTATGCCGAGCTGGTCGCGTCCGAGAGTCACTGATAGAAATCAATTTCTTCTAGGCCTGTCATGCCATTCATCCCGCACACCGAATCCGATATTCGCGCGATGCTGAAGAGCATCGGCGCGAAATCAATTGACGATCTGTTCGACGAGATTCCGAAGGAACTGCGTGCCGGCAAGCTCACGCAGGTGCCAGAGGGCTTGAGTGAGATGCAGGTAACGCGGCTGATGCAGGAGCGCGCGCAACAGGACGGGCACTATCTCAATTTCATTGGTGCCGGCGCCTACGAACATCACATCCCGGCAGCGGTGTGGGAAATTGTGACGCGCGGCGAGTTCTATTCGGCCTACACGCCCTATCAAGCCGAGGCCTCGCAGGGCACGCTGCAGCTGCTCTACGAGTACCAGACCATGATGGCCTCGCTTACCGGCATGGACATCTCGAACGCCTCGCTCTACGACGGCGCCTCGGGGCTGGCCGAAGCAGTGCTCATGGCGGTGCGCGCGCACAAGAAGGCCCGCAAGATCCTCATGCCGCGCACGGTGCATCCGATCTACCGGAGCGTGGTGGGCGCGATCGTCGCCAACCAGAACATCGAGATCGTCGAAGTGCCGTTCGATACGGTCGGCGGATACGTCGCGCCGGATTCGCTCAGCGCATTCGCCGGCGGTGAGTACGCAGCGCTGGTGATTCCGCAGCCCAATTTCTTTGGCGTGCTGGAGGAGGTCGACGCGCTTACCGACTGGGCGCATGCCAACAACATGCTGGCGATCGCGCTGGTGAATCCGACCTCGCTTGCCATCCTCAAGGCCCCGGGCGAGTGGGGCAGCAAGGGAGCCGACATCGCCGTTGGCGAAGGCCAGCCGCTCGGCGCACCGCTCTCCTCGGGCGGACCCTATTTCGGTTTCATGGCATGCAAGGAGCCGCTGGTGCGGCAAATGCCGGGCCGCATTATTGGACGTACCGTCGACAAGGACGGCAAATCGGGTTTCACGCTGACGCTGCAGGCGCGAGAGCAACATATCCGTCGCTCCAAGGCCACCTCGAATATCTGCACCAATCAGGGGCTGATCGTCACGGCTGCCACTATATATATGTCTCTTCTCGGCCCCGAGGGCCTCGAGCGCGTAGCGGCCGCCTGCCACGCGAATACGCTCGCCACGATCGAGAAGCTCACCGCTATCAAGGGTGTCACGCGCGTGTTCAGTCGTCCGGTATTTCACGAGGCCGTGTTGCGGCTCGACATGCCGGTGGCC